>OODH01000897.1_pt1 | contig 20753 bp, 22 predicted proteins | sample 1671391 | NCBI WGS metagenome assembly OODH01 (sample SAMN06348152, study PRJEB24527) | human gut metagenome | biome: human gut; feature: ankylosing spondylitis patient; material: feces | host: Homo sapiens | place: China | collected 2015-10 | reverse complement strand
TTGGATAGCAACACGGCTGGATGCCGTGGGGCTACCCGCAAATATATTGTAGGAGGCGGAAACAATGGTTATAGAAGATTTACTTGCCAAGCGCGCGGCATGACAAAGTATAAACTTGCTGTGCAAGCGGGAATTCCGCACCCGACGCTCAGTGATATTTGCAGCGGAAAAACAAAACTCGAAAAATGCTCTGCCGAAACGGTCTATAAGTTGTCGCAGGTGTTGGGAGTTTCTATGGAGCAGTTGACGGAGGACGGCATCCGCCAAACCGAACGTGAACGCGCCTACGAGTATGGCTTGCCGGACTATTTGCAGCACGACTTGGATGCGTATAAAAGCGGAATCAAAAATCACAGCAGCCTGTTGGACTGTTTATGGGGTGAACTTTATGGCAGCATCAACATGGCAGAAATCAATGAAAGAAGCATTACCCACGAACACGCAGACTACCTGCGAAAGAAATACTTGTATGGAGCAAAGCTATGACTGATTTTACAAACTGCCCCATTGTTCCCGGTAGAGCTTACAATGGAGCAAACGGCAGCAAGATTGCCGTTGAATATGGCGGCGGGATTTATATGCTGAAATTTCCCCCGTTAGGGGAACGAAAGCCCACAAACTTGTCGTACACCAATAGCTGCATTAGTGAACACTTTGCAAGCAGCATCTTCAATCTAATTGGAATCAACGCGCAGAAAACCGAACTTGGAACCTTTTCTATTAAAGGCAAAACAAAAGTTGTCTGTGCCTGCAAGGACTTTGTAACAGGCAGCAAGCGCCTGTTCGACTTCTGCTCTATCAAAAACACAATTCTCGACTCTGATAGCAACGGCAGCGGCACGGAACTGGAAGATGTGATGGACACCATTGACAAGCAGCAATATGTATCGCCGGTAGAACTGCGGGAGCATTTCTGGAATGTCTTTATCGTGGATGCGCTGCTCGGAAATTTTGATCGCCACAATGGAAACTGGGGATTTCTTTACGACGACCAGACCCACAGAACAGAAATTGCCCCTGTTTTCGATTGCGGTAGCTGCTTACTTCCACAGGCAGATGAAAATGTCATGCAAGCTGTGCTTACCAATGAAGCAGAACTTCATGCACGGGTGTTCCAATTTCCTACCTCGGCTATAAAACTGAACGGACGGAAGATCAATTACTACGATTTTATCACCTGCGTGGAAAACGATGACTGCAATGCTGCATTGGAACGTGTTTTCCCAAAAATTGATATGGAAAAAATCGCAGCTTTCATTGATGGCACACCTGTAATTTCCGATTTGCAAAAGCAATTTTACTCACGCTATTTACAAGCTCGGTATGACTTGATTCTCTCACCGGCCTACAAACTGATTGAACCACAAAAGTAAATTGAATATGTGCATAAGTGCATCGCCCAACCGCGATGCACTATTTTTATGTCCAGATTTTATAGGGGGATTCCTATTCGCAAAAGAAATAACCGCGTTGTTGTTCATCTGAACGATGCTGAACTTTCAAAGCTGGAGCAGGATACGGCGACAGCCGGGATGTGCCGAGAAAAGTATATCCGGCTGGCACTGATGGGCATTATAATTCACCCGCGCCCACCCGATAATTACGGAAACGCCCCGGCAAAACCGAAATGGCAGCCCACAGAATTACAGCCCACTGTTCGGCGAGCGCGGTATCGCGGCAAGCTGCCGCGCCGGTATCCGAAGGTATCCGGCTTTATGGCTTGCTACTATCACTACTGCGCCCTGCTGCGGAAAGCCTACCACGGCAAGAGCACAAAGCGCTGCTACTTTTTGCTGCGTGAGGATTTCCTGCTGTTCAGCCGATACCAGCAGCAAACGAAATTCCTATGGGAAAACCATATTGAAACTATGGATGAACTGCTGGCCTACAAGGAAAGTGCAGAAGTCCAAATCCAACAGCTTGCCCGCCAGCGCAAAGTTTTATATCGGCAAAAGCGTGAGCCGGAACGTGCCGCGCGGGAAGAAAAAATCAAATCACTGACCCAGCAAATGAAAGCCCTGCGCCATGAGGTTTACATCTGTTCCGACATCGAAACAGATGCCGCCGAGGTGCAGGAAAAACTACGGCAAGCAGAAATTGCCGCACAGGAAGAGCGAAATGAGGTGAAACAGGATGAACAACGGAGGCGAAGCAGCCGATCAGATGGTGCGGGAAGCCTTACAGGTTACCGAAGTAGCCATTAAGCTGTCTGCGCTGGGTATTAAAAATGCACTGGCCTTATCGCTGGCCTACGCCAAGGAAAATCCTAAAGTGAAAGGCAAAACCAGCCTTGACCGTCTGCTGCGGGAGGGCAAAGAATTGAAAATTATTGCCCTGCAAAGCAAAGACGTGGGACAGTTTAAGGAATTGGCCAAGCAGTACGGCGTTCTGTTTGCTGTTGTGAAAGATAAGGCACAGAACGAAAAAGTAGATGTCATGTTCAAAGCCGAAGATGTCGCTAAATTGAACCGTATCTATGAGCAGCTTGGGTATGCCATTCCCAAGGTCACTACGGCAGACCGAAAAAAAGACCCAACCCGCCGTCAATCCGGCGACAGCTTGCTGACGCGCGGGAAGAATCCTTTGGATATTGACCCACGCCCATCTGTGCGAGCCACAATTATGGCACTGAAAAATGCAGCGCAGAAGGCAGAACAGGCGCAGGAAAAAGTGCAGGATATTACTGCGAAGGAGGAGCGATAAATGTACGAACAGCGATTGCCCATCGAGGAGTGGAAAGCCAAAAAGCAAGCCGAACTTAAAGAAACCATTGCGGCGCAAAAATCCGTATTGCAGGAAGTTGTGCAGGATGGCCAGCGCCTTGCCGACTATCTGTACGGCAGGGGGCGGCTTGGTAGTCATATCACATCCGGCAATGCAGCACTTGTGCTGCAAACCCTGCCGCAAGCGCGGGCCGTATTGACCGCCAAAGACTGGGATAAATTCGGGCGACGCGTAAACAAAGGGGCAAAAGGCATCCCGCAGCTTGTGCGCGTCAATGGTTATTATAATGTCGGCTCAATTTTCGATGTGTCCATGACCTACGGCAACAAGCCGTATCCGATTCCTGAAATCAAGCCGGAGCAGATGGACAAGGCCATCAAGGAACTGGAGCGCCTTTCTCCGGTCAATATCATTTTTCAAAATGAGGGCGTTGTCGGGTACGATGCCGAGCAACACGCGATTGTGTTTCTAACGGCCATGCCGCAGTGTGAAGTGCTGGCTCGGCTGCCCGCCGAAATCGTTATTGCAACCGCAGAGCAGCACACGCCGGGTATCTCCCAAGCGCCCTATCTGCGAAAAACGGCTATGGCGGTATCGGTGGAATTTTGCGGGCGGTTTTCCCTGCCGATGCCCGATACCGCTGCCGCTGTTTTGGACGGGATGGATACCCACATTCCACCCGGCGAGGAACGCAAAACACTGGAAGAAATTCGGGAACTGTCTGTGACTATTGGAGACACTGTGGAAAAGGCACTTGGTTTGCGGCGCGGTCAGAGCGCACCGCAGCGGGATGAGGCCCGCTAAACATCATGCGCCCGAATAAGGACCGTCGCACAGAAATTATTCTGTACGGGCTGTTGCTGATACCGCTGCTGTTTGCTGCCGCAGCGCTGGCACAGGCAACTGAACAGGCACAGGGGCTGGCAGAAATCACCGCAGTGTTGTCCGAAATTCTGCACACCCCATCCATGCTGCGCTGGTGCGCCAGCACTCCAAAATTTCTGCTGGCGGTGCTGGTGCTTTATCCGTTGGCCGTCTACTGCTATATGCTCGACCAAGCAGACCGCCACCCCGGCGCGGAACATGGTACGGCCAAGTGGGGCAGCGCCCACAGACTAAACATCAAGTACCGCAATACCAAAGACCCCAAAGAAAATTACATCTTGACCGAGAATGTACGCTTCAGCACCGACAGCCACGCGCATAAACATAATCTCAACATTATCGTAATCGGCGGATCTGGCAGCGGCAAGACACGCTTTTATGTGAAGCCCAACGCGCTGCAACTGATTGGCTCATATCTATTTCTGGACCCCAAAGGGGAATTGACGCGCACCCTCGGCAGAATCATGGAAACGAAAGGTATCAGCGTGACAGTGCTTGACCTTGTGCATTTTCAAGGCCATTACAATCCGATGGCCTATCTCGAAACCGATGAGGACGCCATCAAGCTGGCGTTCGCCATTGTCAACAACACCAAACCCAAGGATGCCCCCAGCGGCGGTGATAAGTTTTGGGATGATTCTTCTGTGCTGCTGATCTCCGCACTGATTCTCTATCTCATGTACGAAGCCCCTGCCAGTGAGCAGAATTTTTCCACATTGATGTATATGATTCTGAATTGCCAAGTCAGCGAAAATGAAATGGTCGAGAACCCCTTGATGATGCTGTTTGGAGAACTGGAGCGCCGCGACCCGCAGCACTCCGCTGTCCTGCAATTCAAGTCTTTTATGTTGGGTGCGAAAAAGACGCTGCAATCCATCTTGATTTCGGCAGCGGCAAACTTGTACATGTTCAACTCCCGCAAGTTTGCGGAAATGACTTCGCGCGATGAAATGTTCCTGCCGCGTATGGGGCTGGAGCAGCGGGCATTATTTATTGTTTTGCCTGACAATGATACAACTTTTAATTTCATCGCCACCATGCTCTACACGCAGCTTTTCGACCAGCTTTTTCTTTGGCAGATTCCACGCCGGAATACAACGGTGCGCTGCCGGTTCATGTGCGGCTGATGATGGATGAGTTTGCAAATGTTGCCTTGCCCAAGAACTCCAAAAATATCTTGGCAGTGTGCCGCAGCCGAAATATCAGCTGCGACATTATTTTGCAGAACATTGCCCAGCTAAAAAGCCTGTTCAAAGACGATTGGGAAGGCATAATCGGAAACTGTGACACCCTGCTTTACCTCGGCGGTAACGAGTACGGCACATACGAATATCTTTCCAAAATTCTCGGCAAGGAAACCGAACGCACCAAAAGCCAAAGCATTGGCAAAGGCAGCCGGGGCAGCAGTAACGACAGCCTGCAAACGGCGGGCCGTGAACTGTGTATGCCGGATGAAATCCGCCGTATGCGTGACGATGAGTGCCTGCTGCTGATGCGCAGCGAGGACCCTGTCATCGACAAAAAGTATAATCTGCTCCACCACCCGAATGTAAAATATACACCCGATGCAGGAGGTGAGCCTTATGTAATGCCGCCCGACTATATGGGCGACGCCGCTACTATTACAATGGACGCTGTTGCTGCCGCGACAGCGCCCGAAATCACCGAAGAAATGTACGAACAGCTCGACTACTTAGAAAAACACCCGGAGGAAAATTATTATGAAAATGAAGAAAACTTCTCTCAATACGACCAAGGTGACTGACCGCAAAATCAAGCACCTTTATCTTGTGGCGGCGACGGTGGTTGCCGCTGCTTTTGTTATGGCCATGCCTGCCTTTGCAGATGATCCGCTGACGACCATCAACAATCTGAGCGACTTTTGTGTTCAGCGGCATCAAAGCCATCGGCGCAATCCTGCTGGGCTTCGGCATCGTGCAAATCGGCCTTGCCCTCAAAGGCCACGATGCCAGCCAGCGGGCGCAAGGTTTTATGACGTTTTTTGGCGGCGTAGTCATTTACTTTGCAAAGGACATTTTGGATATGATTCTGTAAGCGATGCCGTCTCGTTGACTTTTATGCTAAATAAGCGTATAATGTTTAGCGTGAAAGTCAATTCGAGAGAAGGTGTGTGCTATGGATTCTACAACGAAGATTATAGAGTTGGCTTCCCAAAATAATGGCATCGTAACTGCTGCTATGATTTCTTCTGCCGGAATATCACGCGGAAGTTTGAAATATTTGGCCGATACAGGCCGATTAGATCAGGTCTCCCGTGGGGTATATACCCTGCCGGAAGTTTGGGAGGATGAATTTGTATCCATTCAAGAGCGATATAAGCGTGGTGTATTTGCATTGGATACCGCACTGTTTCTGCATGATTTGACTGACAGGACACCACACAAGTTTCACATGGCATTTCCCTATGGATATAATACATCCAGTCCAAAAGCAGCGGGAATTTTATGCTCTTGCAAGAAAGAGCCTTATTACAGTCTTGGAATCGCGCTGGTTGACACCCCTGCCGGAAATACAGTCCGGGCCTACAATGCAGAAAAAACCCTATGTGAAATTCTAAAGCCCATCAGCCACACGGATATTCAGATCATTACAGATGCATTCAAGCGGTACGCTGGCCGTAAAGATAAGAACATTCCTTTGCTTTCGGAATATGCTCATCAACTACGCGTAGAAAAACGGCTGCGTCCTTATTTGGAGGTACTATTATGAAAAACGCTATGCAGCTGAAAGCGATTATGAAAAAGCTGGCGAAAGAAAACCAGATTTCCGCACAGCTTGTTCTGCAAAATTATATGCTGGAACGATTCTTGGAGCGGGTATCATTATCCCCGTATCGGGATAATTACATTATCAAAGGTGGCTTTTTAATTTCCTCTATGGTGGGGCTGAACTCCAGAGCGACAATGGATATGGATGCAACCATAAAGGGTTATCCAGTTACGCAGGATGCCGTCCAAAAAATGATAGAGCAGATTCTCACCGTTCCTGTTGACGATGACATCACATTTACATTCAAAAGCATTGGTGAAATCCGGGAGGGTGATGAATATACTGGATACCGCGTAGCTTTGACAGCCGATTTTCCGCCTATGGCAGTTCCCTTAAAGCTGGACATCACTACTGGCGATAAAATCACACTACGCGAAATTCAATATGACTACAAGTTGATGCTGGAAGATCGTCATATTCAAGTTATGGCATACAATTTGGCCACCATTCTGGCGGAAAAGCTGGAGACTGTAATATCTCGCAGTGACCAGAATACCCGGCCAAGAGATTATTATGATGTCTATATCCTTACCAAACTGCAAGCAGAAAATATAGACTTTCCCGCTTTAGGGGCGGCACTGATGGCTACAGCCAGTAAGCGAGGCTCTGATTCGATTTTGCAAGATTATAGAGCAATTGTGGAAACGGTGCGAAACAGCGAGATTATGCGTAGGCAATGGGATAATTACCGAAAAGATTTCGACTACGCTTTGGGCTATGCACACAATCACCTATAAAGTCGGAGAAGTAGACGTCACCCCCGACCCCACCGAGGACGACCCCGAGCCGGAGCAGCAAACCGAGTATATCCTGCACATCACCGTCAGCAGCAAAACCGTGGACGAGTTAGCCGAGTTGTACAATTTCACCCAAGACCAAAAAGATATTTTGCACGAACTTCTCTCTGATGAAATGCGCCCTACGCTGCTTGCCCTCTGCGGCGGCAGTATCGGCATCATCGAGGACGGCGAACTCTGCTGGCCGCTGCCCGGTCACACCTACATATCCTGCAATTTTGGGGATGACGACGCTTACGGTAGCGCAACCACAACTTTTCTACTATGGATGAGGACGAAGCTGCACGAGTGCGGGCCGCTTGGAAGCCTGTAATCGAAAAACTGCCGGACTATGCTTATCTCTGCGATGAAATTCTCCGCGAAGCACAAGAAAATGAGGAGGAAAACGACATTGATTTATAGTGAAGCCGAAAGGAAAGAAATCGAGCGCGTGTACGGCGTTTTCAAGGATTATATTCACGCAAGCAAATTCTTGGATTTTGTCTGGTCTGAAAAGCTGGGGTATCTGCTGCTGCATATCGACCCAACAAAAAACACCATCGAGGAGGACCAAATCATTGCTTCTGCGGATGAATTGTGTGCCGAACTATTCAACGAAGTTGCAATGGATGTTTTTCAAGAAGCTAAGAGAGAACACTTTTATCCTGATGCAGATGATGACGAGATTGCGGAGATTCGCAGACGTTGGCAGCCGTATCTCGACTTGCTTCCTGAGTATAGGAGTTCATGCAGAGCATTTCACACAGCAGAATAAGCGAAAAGCAGCCTTTAGCATGATATGCCCCCCTATATAGTTTTCAGTGCTTTATTTCACTGTTCGCTATATAGGGGACATATCATTGCGCGGGCTGCTATTTGTTTTGGAAATTTGGAATTGTACTTTCTTGCCGAACAGAAGCAGAAATATTTGCTGCTGACACAGCCAATACATACGAAGTGCGGCAGGCTCTTGTTGAGAACGATCTTGAATCACGCTATCCAAGACGGAATCATTTGACAAAAATCGCCAAAATGTGCTATTATATGCCGACTTTTAGTTTGCGAGATCGTTTCGCTTATAGGAAGTGGACATCAAAATTTCACTTGGTTTGCTTTACGATATTCTGTCGGGGATGTTCCCTCTATGTTGCTAAATGTCTTGCAAAAGTAGCTGGACGAAGAAAAGCCGAGAATGCTGGCAATCTGAGATGGTGCAAGGTCGGTTTCGGCCAATAACCGCTTTCCCTCCCGGATGCGGCAGTCAATGATATAGTTGATAGGAGAGACACCATATTCGCGCTTAAAAGCGTGTGCCATGTGATATTTGCTGATACTAACCTTTTCGGCAAGCTCATCCAGCGTAAGATTTTCTTTATAATGGTGGTCGATATAGCGCTTTACAGTTGCACACTGGCGGTTAGCAGGCAGCCGGGAATGAATTGGAACAGCGGATACACTGGCATTTCGCATAAGCTGTACCACGATAATATCCATATAAGCCTGACAAAGTATCTGAAAATTGGATTCCCGATTCTGCATTTCCGTAAGAATCTTTCTCATGCAGGACAGTACATCGTTGTTTCCGTCAAACGTATAAACGCAAAAGCTGCCCTCGGCGGCATCGGAAATCGTAAATTCTAACCCCTCAATACCCAGCACAATGTATTCCAGCGGGTGGGATTCCAAGCTGACCTCTGTATGGATAACATTGGGGTTTACAACAACAAGCTGGTGTGCCTGAACAGGGAATAATTTATCGTTGATTTGAAATTGTCCCGCACCATCTACAATATAAAATAATTCAGCATAACTATGAGAATGTGGAATGGAGGGCCAATCCCCGCTATACTTTGTGGAAGCAATATTGCGTAATTTCATCTTATCGCGGGGCAGGGAATCATCAGTCTGATTAAAGGAGTAGTTAATATGGCTCATTGGGGTCACACTTCCTATTTTGTAGTATATTGTCATTATATTGCACGAGGCTGAAAAGCGCAAGACGGTATTCGGCGTTTTTGTCAACAACTAACATTTGATGAAAAAAGCAAATAGTAAAAATGCACAACGATTGCCTACGAAAACCCGGCAATATGCCGAAAAACGGAGAAATAGCAAGATTGTAAAATAGGTGGGCAAGATAATAATTGCTAAAAAGCTGGAAAAGCACTACACTTAAGTCACCGCGAAAGGGAAGTAATCCCGACACAGAATTTACACTTAGGAGGAAAACACAAATGAAGAAGATCGTTGCACTTTTGATGGCTTCTGCTATGGCAGCATCTCTGGCTGCTTGTGGTGGCAGCGCTCAAAGTTCGGAAGCTACCTCTACTGCTCCGGCTGAATCCACGGCTGCCGAGTCTACGGCTACTGATGGCAAGAAGTATGAGGGCGTTGAGTTGACCATGTGGTCTATGTGGTCTGCCGGTGAGGTTCAGGCAAATGCAATTCAGGCCGCCGCTGACGCTTTCGAGGCTGAAACTGGCGCACACGTCAACATCGAGTGGAAAGGCCGCGATGTCAACACCCTGATTTCTGCCGCGCTGGAATCTGGCGAAAAACTGGACATCTTCGAGGATGATTACAACCGTATCGGCCACGCTTACGCTCCCTACACCTACGACCTGACCGAGATGGCAGACGCTGTCGGTTATGATGACTTCAGCTACGCTTGCTTTAACGATCAGTCCAAAGAATGGGCTGGCTACCTGAACTCCATCGTAGAGCAGCCCCAGATTGGCGGTATCTTCTACAACAAGGATGTTTTCGATGCCTGTGGCATTACCGACACCCCCAAGACTTGGGATGAGTTCCTGACTGTCTGCCAGACCCTGAAAGACAACGGCTATGAGCCGCTGGCGCTGGACGGTGCTTACGCAAACTTCAACTTCTACAACCATCTGGTTCGTCATCTGGGTGAGGACGCCATTGCTGAACTGGGCAAGAACGGCGGCTGGGCTGACAATGAAGCTGCTGTGGCGGCTGCGCAGGAAATCATTGATTTCGTGAACGCTGGTTATCTGGCCGAAGGCGCACCTGATGCCTACCCCGCCAGCCAGACCAAGGTTGGCCTTGGCACGGCTGCTATGGTTGCTTGCGCAAACTATGTCACTTCTGAGGTTGACGCTGCGGTTGGCGAGCCTGTAAACTGGGGCTTCTTCAACTACCCCGAAGTCGAGGGCAATGTTGATGCTTCTGCTTACGCCGGTGCAAACTCTCTGGCCATCTCCTCTAACTGCGAGAACCCGCAGGCTGCATTTGACTTCATTATGACCATCGTTACCGGCACTTGCGGTCAGGAACTGGTTGACAAGGGCGGCCAGATTCCCGCTGACACCCGCCTGAAGGAGTCTGTTCTGGCTGGCTCTGTTGAGACCCTGAAGAACACCACCACTCCGATGAGCTGGTGCGGTGCGTTGAACACGCTGGACGGCTGGTCCTCCATCAAGAGTTCCATGATTGAGCTGTTCGAAGGCAAGTACGCAACCGGCGCTGACTACTGCGCTTACTTGGATACCCTGTGCGGCTAATCCTATAATAAATCACGGTACGCCGTCAAGCGGTGCGGCTGTAATGGATTTATTCAGGATTCCCTCAATCTGAACAGAGGCGGCACCTGAATGGGGGCCGCCTTTGCTTATGACATTTCATTTTTGAGGTATTACCAGTATGAAAAAGAACAAGACAATGATTTTCCTATTCATTCTGCCCACCGTTCTTTGCCTGTTGTTCATGTATGTCTATCCGGTCGTTCGGACAGTTATCATGAGTTTCTTTAAGGTAGAGAGCCTTACGGCATCTACAAGCACATGGAGCTTCTATGGGCTGCAAAACTATTTCAAAGTCCTGCGCAATGCCGGTTTTATCAGTTCCATGAAAAACATGGTGATGATTTGGCTGGTAGGCGGCATCATTACCATGTGCCTGTCCATGTTGATGGCCGTGATTTTGACCAGTGGCATCCGCGGCGCAAAATTCTTCAAGGCCGCCATTTATATGCCCAATATCATCAGCGCCGTGGCACTGGCCACCATGTGGATTCAGTATGTGTTCAACTATGATTATGGTCTGCTGAACCAGATCGTCAAAGCATTCGGCGGCGAGAATGTCCGCTGGCTGGGTACGGACCTGATTTTCTGGGCTATGATGATTGCTTTCATTTTTGGCAGTGTTGGTTACTATATGCTGATTTTCATCAGCGGCATCGAAGGTATCCCGCAGGATTTGTACGAAGCTGCCACTATCGACGGCGCGAATATCTTTGACCGCTTCTTCCAGATTACGCTGCCCCTGCTGAAAGGCGTCATCCGTACCTGCGTTACTTTCTGGAGCATCAATGCTACCACATTCTTCCTGTGGACGAAGATGTTCTCCCCCATCAACACGGAAACGGCCACCATTGTGCCCGTTGTGTACCTGTACGATACGGTGTTTGGCGGCAAGGGCGTTGTCGAGCGCGATGCTGGTGCAGGCGCAGCGGTTGGCGTTGTGCTGACTTTGATTATCATTGCTGTGTACGTTATCACCAACCTGATCTTGAAAGACTCGGATCTGGAGTATTAAGGTAGGAGAGCAGTTATGGGAAAATATCACGATAGAATCAACTGGAAGAAAGAGCTTCGGCTTCTGCCCGGTTATATCATTGTTTGCGCGTGGGTCGCGCTTACGGCTGCCATCCTGTTCTGGATCGTCTGCGCCAGCCTTTCCTCAACAAAGGAAATTCTGACGGGCCGTGTTATGGACTTTTCCAGTGGCCTGAAGTGGGATAACTACGTCACAGCTTGGAACACCCAAAATGTATCGCTGTATTTCTTCAACAGCTTGGTTTATGCCATTGTTTCCTGTGTGGGCGTATTGCTTATTTCCGCGCCCGGTGCTTATGTGCTTTCTCGCTGGAAGTTTGTCGGCGGTAAGGCCATCCGTATCGGCTTGGTCATTGCCATGAGTGTTCCCACCATTATGATCATCATGCCGCTCTACTCTTTGGCTGTGCAGTGGGGTATCAAGGGGCGCGTGCTGTTGGTTGTGCTGTACATTATGCTGCGCGTACCGTATACCACGATTTACCTACTGGATTTCTTCTCCTCACTGTCCCGGTCTTATGAGGAGGCGGCCTACATTGACGGATGCAGCCATTCTCGGACGTTCTGGCAGATTATGCTGCCGCTGGTTCAGCCCGCCATTATTACGGTTACGATTTTCAACTTCATGTCTGTGTGGAACGAGTTCTTCATGGCGTTGATTTTCACTACCAGCGATTCTATGACCCCTGTTGGTGTCGGTTTGTTGCAGATTGTCAACGCAATGAAATATTCCGGTCAGTACGGTGCTATGTTTGCCGCAGTTATCATTGTGTTCCTGCCTACTTTCCTGCTGTATCTTTTCCTGTCTGAAAAGATTATTGTCGGTGCTACCAGTGGCGGCGTTAAGGGCTGATTTGACTTTCCTCCATTCAAAATATTACGTTTCAAGGAGAATCCTTATATGAATGATGTAAGAAAAATGGGCCGCGTGACGATTCCCACTGATACGGACGCAGTGTCTGAAACCCTCGACCTGTTGAAGCGCTGGGGCGCGGATGCCATCCGCGACTGCGATGGCACTGAGTTCCCGCAGGAGCTAAAGGACACCGGCGCAAAGATTTACGCCACCTATTACACTACCCGTAAGGACAACGCATGGGCAAAGGCCAACCCCGACGAAACCCAGCAGTGCTACATTATGACGCCGTTCTACACCGCTGAAGGCGGTGCGCTGACCATCCCCCTGATGACGGGCATCAGCCGTGAACTGATGAAAGTCAACGACCATGACGATATTGCCCGCTGGTGGGAGGTCATGGATCGCACGACGGGTGAGCCTGTCCCCACTTCCGACTGGTGCTACGATACTGCGGCTGAGAGCGTTGTCATCAACGCCCCTGTCGCCTACCATGAGTACACCGTCAGCTTTCTGGCCTACCTGATTTGGGACCCTGTTCATATGTACAACTCGGTCATCAACGACTGGAAGGACGTCGAGCATCAGATTCCGTTTGATGTACGCCAGCCCAAGACCCATGCCTACACAATGCGCCGTCTGCGGGAGTACCTTGAAAGCCATCCTTATGTAAATGTTGTTCGTTTCACGACGTTTTTCCACCTGTTCACGCTGGTGTTTGACGAGCTGCGCCGCGAGAAGTACGTGGACTGGTACGGCTACTCTGCGTCCGTTTCTCCCTATATTTTGGAGCAGTTTGAGAAGGAAGTCGGCTACAAATTCCGCCCGGAGTTTATCATTGATCAGGGCTACTACAACAACCAGTACCGCGTGCCGAGCAAGGAGTACAAGGACTTCCAGGCGTTCCAGCGCCGCGAGGTTGCCGGTCTGATGAAGGAAATGACCGACATCGTCCACGCCTACGGCAAAGAGGCCATGATGTTTTTGGGCGACCACTGGATCGGCTGCGAGCCGTTTATGCCGGAATTTCAGCAGTCCGGCGTGGATGCTATCGTCGGCAGCGTCGGCAACGGCAGCACCCTGCGCCTGATTTCCGACATCCCCGGCGTCAAGTACACCGAGGGACGATTCCTGCCCTACTTCTTCCCCGATACCTTCCACGAGGGCGGCGACCCTGTGCGCGAGGCCAAGGAAAACTGGGTCACCGCACGCCGCGCCATCCTGCGCAAGCCCATTGACCGCATCGGCTACGGCGGCTACCTGAAATTAGCCTGCGAGTTTCCGGAGTTCCTCGACTATGTCGAGAGCGTCTGCAACGAGTTCCGCGAACTGTACGAGAACATCAAGGGTACGACCCCCTACTGCGTCAAGACCGTGGCTGTGCTGAACAGCTGGGGGCAACAGCGCGCGTGGGGCTGCCACATGGTTCACCATGCGCTGTACCAGAAGCAGAATTACAGCTATGCGGGCGTTATCGAAGCGTTGTCCGGTGCGCCGTTTGACGTGAAGTTTATCAGCTTTGACGACATCAAGGCTGACCCGAAGGTGCTGGACAGCATCGACGTCCTTATCAACGTCGGTGACGGCGACACCGCCCACACCGGCGGCAAGGTCTGGGAGGATCCTGATATTTCCGCTGCCGTCAAGGGCTTTGTCCACCGCGGCGGCGGTCTGATCGGTGTCGGCGAACCGGGCGGTCACCAGTATCAGGGTCGTTATCTCCAGTTGGCTGCGCCTCTCGGCGTAGAGAAAGAAACCGGCTTCACCCTAAACTACGACAAGTACAACTGGGACGAGCACCGCGACCACTTCATTCTAGCCGACTGCCCCGACCATGACGTTGACTTTGGTGAGGGCAAAAAGAGCATTTTTGCGCTGGAGGGCACAGAAATTCTCATTCAGCGTGACAAGGAAGTCCAGATGGCTGCGCATGAGTACGGCAAGGGGCGCGGTGTGTATATCAGCGGTCTGCCGTACAGCTTTGTGAACAACCGCGTGCTGTACCGCGCCATCCTGTGGGCTGCCCACGATGAAGCCGACCTGCACAAATGGTTCAGCACGAACTACAATGTCGAGGTTCATGCCTACGTTAAGAACGGCAAGTACTGCGTGGTCAACAACACCTATGAACCGCAGGACACGACCGTTTACACCGGCGACGGCAGCTGCTTCGATCTGCATCTGGATACCAATGAGATCAAGTGGTACAGCATTGAGGGGTAATAGAATGAGAACACCCGAAGAACAGATCCGCTATGCGGCCTCTATCACGCCCAGCCCGCGCCAGCTGGCATGGCAGCAGCTTGAATTTTACGCCTTTACCCATTTCGGCATGAATACCTTCACGAACCGCGAGTGGGGCGACGGCACCGAAGACCCGGCGCTGTTCAACCCCGATGCGCTGGATGCCGACCAATGGGTCGCCGCAGTCAAAAGTGCCGGCATGAAGGCGCTGATTCTGACCTGCAAGCACCATGACGGCTTCTGCCTGTGGCCGAGCGCCTATACCGAGCACAGCGTAAAAAACAGCCCGTGGAAGAACGGACAGGGCGATGTTGTGCGCGAGGTATCGGATGCCTGTCGGCGCGGCGGTATCAAGTTTGGTGTCTATCTCTCCCCGTGGGATCGTCACGATGCACGCTATGGGCAGGGGAAACCGTATGATGATTATTTCGTTTCCCAGCTGACTGAGCTTGCAACAAACTACGGAGATATTTTCTGCTTCTGGTTTGACGGTGCCTGTGGTGAGGGCAAAAACGGCAAAAAGCAGATTTACGATTGGGAACGCTACTATGCAGTACTGCGCAAATTGCAGCCGAATGCGGTTTTGAATGTCTGCGGTCCCGATGTGCGCTGGTGCGGCAACGAGGCCGGGCATTGCCGGAAAGCAGAGTGGAGCGTGGTTCCCGCAGAGCTGCGGGATGCAGAACGCACGGCATCGAAATCGCAGCAGGCAGATGACGGAGAATTTTCCCGCAAAATCGACTCTCAGGACGAGGACATCGGCAGCAGAGCGGTCATCCGCAATGCAAGAGAACTTGTCTGGTATCCATCCGAGGTGGATACCTCCATCCGAACAGGTTGGTTTTACCACCCGGAGGAGGACACTGACGTGCGCACGGCAGGCGAATTGCTGGACATCTATCTGGATGCCGTCGGTGCGAATGCCAGCCTGCTGCTGAACATTCCACCCGATACGCATGGCCGTATTGCCGCACCGGACTGCGCCAGCCTTGCGGAGCTGGGTGCTAAAATCCGCCAGATTTTTGCCGACAGCGTAACAGAAAAGGCGGCAATTACGGCAGATTCCGCGATTGCGCAGCACCCCATCACACAGGCTGTAGACGGTATGGCAGATACCTATTGGCAGGCTGCCTACGGACAAGAATCCGATACGATTACTTTGAAATTCCCGAAGCCGCAGAAGGTTTCCTGTGTTGTGCTGGGGGAGCATCTTCCGACAGGGCAACGCATCGAAAGCGGCGAGATTTGGGCAGACGGAAGCAAGGCTTCCGAATTTACGGTAGTTGGGCATAAGCGTATCTGCCGTTTTACCCCTGTGGATGTGCAGACGCTTACCATCAAGATTACAGCTTCACGCACAGAGCCAACTCTGCGGCTGCTGGAAGTCTATCAGTGAGGATATAGGCGAAAGAGGCGTGCCGTGCTGTGCGGCACGCCTTTGGCTGCAAAAACATTGATACGAGGTTTGTTATGGATAAACGTCCTAATATTATCCTGCTTATGGCAGACCAGATGCGCGGCGACTGCCTTGGTATTGCCGGTCGCCCGGATGTAAAAACGCCGTTCCTCGATGCACTGGCCGCCGAGGGCGTGCGGTATGAAAATGCCTATTCTGCCTGTCCGACCTGTGTTCCCGCGCGGGCTACGCTGTATACCGGCATGTCTCAGGAGCACACCGGCCGCGTCGGGTACGAGGATCTTGTGCCGTGGGATTATCCCCACACACTGGCCGGGGAGTTGAGCAAGGCCGGGTACTATACCCAGTGTGTCGGCAAAATGCATGTTCATCCGCTGCGCAGCAACCTGGGTTTCCATGATGTACGGCTGCATGATGGCTATCTCCATGCCTACCGCCGCCCCACCACGCCCAGTTATGAGGATCAGCGTGTGGCCGATGACTATTATTGGTGGCTCAAACAGCAGCTTGGCGTGGATGCAGACCCGGTGGACACTGGCCTTGACTGCAATAGTTGGGTTGTGCGCCCCTGGATCTACGAGGAAAAGTATCACCCCACAAACTGGGTCGCCAGCGAGTGCCGAGACTTTCTGCGCCGCCGTGACCGCTCGAAACCATTCTTCCTGATGGCCAGCTTTGTGCGGCCACACCCTCCGCTGGATGCCCCGGAATATTACTTGAATTTGTACAAAGATGAGTCGCTGGCCGAGCCTTGGCGCGGTGATTGGAATGACTGCGTCCGCTGGGAACGCGATGGGCATAGTTACCATGCACAGACAGCACCTTTAGATGAAAGCTATGTGCACCAGCTTCGCGCAGGCTATTATGCATCTATCACACACATAGACCATCAAATTGGACGTCTGATCTCTGCACTGGTTGAAGAACAACTCATGGATAATACCGTCATTGTGTTCGTTTCTGATCATGGTGAAATGTTGGGTGACCATTTGATGTTTCAGAAAGCAAAACCGTTTCAGGGCAGTATTCATGTGCCGCTGTTCGTTTCAGGGCCAGAATATTATGTGGGTAAACACGGTACAGTTCGCACTGATTTAGTAGAGCTTCGAGATGTTATGCCTACTCTGTTGGAACTGGCGGGTGCGGCTATTCCGAAAACAGTTGACGGTAAAAGCTTGCTGCACCCAATAGATCGCAGTTACCTGCACGGAGAACACACATTAGGTGAGGATTCCATGCATTTTATCCTGACTGAAGAGGATAAATATATATGGTATTCGCAAACGGGAAAAGAGTTGTACTTTGATCTGCGCAATGACCCGCACGAAACGAAGAATGTTCTGAAGCAAAATCCGGAGCGCGTCAACGAATTGCGTGCTCTGCTCATTGATGCACTGAAAAACCGTGAAGAACAGTATACTGATGGGGAAAACCTGCTTGTGGGTAAAAAACCCATAACCGTATTGAAACATACCGAGGATCTATGAGGCAACTTCAGCTTTTGATAAAACCCGCATCGGGTTTCTGCAATATGCGCTGCCAATATTGCTTCTATCGAGATGAACAGAAAAAGCGTCCGCGTGCTGTTGACTGTATGATGTCTTTCGATACGGCGGAGGTGCTGATTCGGCGCTGCTTTGAAGAACTTGAACAAGGTGGTTTTGTATCGTTTGCATTTCAAGGTGGAGAACCCACTTTGGCGGGACTCGACTTTTTTCGCTTTTTCACGCAGACTGTCCGCAAATACAACCAAAAGCACATCGGTGTTCAGTATTCTATCCAGACGAATGGACTTGCCGTTACCGATGAATGGGCTGAATTTCTTCAGATGGAACACTTTCTTGTCGGTATTAGCTTGGACGGCACGCAAGATGTTCACGATATGTTGCGTCCTGATGCCAATGGCAATGGAACATGGGAAAAAGTTATGCAGACGCTAGAACTGCTAAACAGGTATCGAATTGAATGCAATCTTTTGTGTGTTGTAACCAAGCGTTTGGCAAAAAAGGCAGAACGCGTGTATAAGTCCATGAAAGCTACAGGCGTGCGATATTTCCAGTTTATTCCTTGCTTGGATCCTTTGGATTCACAGCGGGGGAGAGAGACCTATTCACTGTCCCCGGAACTGTATGCACAATTTTTATGTGCCCTGTTTGATGCGTGGTATCGGGATTGGAAAAACAGCTCATATATCAGTATCCGCTTATTTGAAGACTATCTCCAACTGTTTATGCGGGCACCATCAGGAACCTGCTCCACGACAGGAAGTTGCGGATGCTATGTGGTAGTGGATGGAAATGGAACTGTTTATCCTTGCGATTTCTTCTGCTTGGAAAACCACAAACTCGGAACCATTCAGAGAGATACCCTGCAATCACTGATTTTCGGAGATAAAATGCGTACATTTGCAACAAACGGTCGGCAGATACCGACGGAATGCTATCAATGCAAATGGGTGCAGTTATGCCGCGGCGGATGCAAACGTGATCGGGATATAATGGATAAGACATCCCACAGTTACTATTGTAAATCTTTTCAAACTTTTTTCTCTTATGCAGAACATCGCCTATTGGAAATGGCTCATACCGTTCAATTATGTCGCTTAAAAGAGGAGAGCACCATTGAATATAAATAATAAATATTGGCAACTATTTATTTCTACTTTCAAGTTAAGTGCCTGCACTTTTGGCGGTGGGTTTGTCATCATTCCCTTAATGCGCAAGCGATTTGTGAAAGAATTGCATTGGATTGAAGAGGAAGAAATGCTGGATTTGACAGCTATTGCGCAGTCTAGCCCCGGATCAATTGCTGTTAATGCCTCCATTTTAGTCGGCTACCATGTTGCTGGCATTCGCGGAGCACTGGTTACCGTGGTAGGTGCAGCTTTGCCGCCTCTCATCATTATTTCAATCATTTCCGTTTTCTATCAGATATTTCGCTCCAATAAATATGTAAGTATGGCTATGAATGGTATGCTGGCAGGTGTGGCAGCGGTTATTTTCGATGTCGTCATCAACATGGCTTGGCCTATTCTTAAAAGAAGACAGTGGCTACCTGTTGCAGTGATGATTGCAGCTTTTATTGCAACGCGCTTTTTTTCTACAAACATTGTATTCATCATTTTGGCTTGTGGCTCTCTAGGCGCACTGGATATGTTGTATCAACAGCGGAAAGCGGGCAGAAAATGATTTACCTGCAATTGTTCTGGAGCTTTTTCCAAGTCGGATTGTTCAGCGTCGGCGGTGGCTACGCTGCCATGCCTTTAATTCAGGAACAAGTTGTGGATGTTCATCCATGGCTGACAATGGTAAACTTTGCGGATATTATGGCCATCGCCGAAATGACGCCCGGCCCAATTGCTTTGAATGCCGCTACATTTGTTGGAATTCGCGTGGCGGGGTTACCGGGAGCGCTGATTGCAACCATCAGCTGCATCCTGCCTTCCTGTATCATAGTCATTGCTCTGGCATATATTTATTATCGGTTCCGGGACATCTGCGTAATGAAAGGCATTCTTGTAGGATTGCGACCCGCTGTGATTGCAATGATTGCTTCTGCAGGAATATCTCTGTTTTGTATGGCAATCTATGGGCAACGTACTTTTCCGTCTGACTTAAGCCAGATAGACATACTTGCACTGGCGATTTTTCTGATAAGTTTCTTCGCTTTGCACAAACGAAACTATAGCCCAATCAGGGTTATGGTGAGTGCTGCCATTGCTGGTGTCATACTATACAATATAACTGTATAATACATAGCTGAAAGGAACCTCAAAATGAAAGACATTTTAACTGCATGGCAATGGAATGGTCTGGTATCAGACCCCATTCCTTATGGCGAAGGACACATTAATCAGACGTATATTATAACAGAAACATCGAAATCAGGGCCAAAACGCTATATCTTGCAGAAAATCAATACCGATACGTTTAAGAAACCAGCTGAGCTGATGGAAAATATCTGTGGCGTGACGGATTTTCTTCGTGAAAAAGCAAGACTTCGTGGTGAAGACCCCACACGAGCTACGCTCCATGTGATTCCGACCAGAGCCGGAAAAGCATACTACGAAGCAGCAGATGGCAGTTGTTGGCGCATCTATGACTTTGTCGAAAGTACTATTTGCTTACAAATGGTGCAATCTGCCGATGATTTTTATCAAAGTGCTGTGGCATTTGGCAATTTCCAGCATCAGTTGGCTGAATATCCGGCACACACCCTGCATGAGACGATCCCGCACTTCCACGACACGCCCAAGCGTTTCGCTGATTTTCAGTGCGCCGTGGCCGAAGACCGCATGGGTCGTGCCGCACAGGTGCAGCGCGAAATTGAGTTTGTCCGCGCCCGCGAAGCAGAGTATCACGTTATGGTGGATCTGCTGGCGGCGGGTAAGCTGCCGCTGCGCGTCACCCACAACGACACCAAGCTGAACAACATCCTGTTCGACAAAACGACCGGCGAGGGTCTTTGCGTCATCGACCTTG
>OODH01000872.1_pt1 | contig 21497 bp, 19 predicted proteins | sample 1671391 | NCBI WGS metagenome assembly OODH01 (sample SAMN06348152, study PRJEB24527) | human gut metagenome | biome: human gut; feature: ankylosing spondylitis patient; material: feces | host: Homo sapiens | place: China | collected 2015-10 | reverse complement strand
GGGCGGCGTGATACGGTCGGTAATCTGGAATGGGGCTGGAGCATCAATTACTTAAAACAGAATAAGGACTACTATATCGATGATTGGCAATGGGTGGAACAAAACTCCGGTTCCTTATTAAACTCCTACGCTGCCAATAGCCTGTGGAGCAAGTATGACAGCCGCCGGCTGGGTGCAAAGATAGATGGCAGCTATAAAGCCGGAGATCGGCATCTGATCGAATTTCTGGTTGATGCCTCTAAAGAAAAAATGGATATTGACGGCTGGCGAATGCATGATTTTGAAAATTCCAGCGAAGATACCCGCGGCAGGTGGCGTAATTATTACGAGCAGGAGATTTTTAATGCCCAGGTTCAGGATACGATCACACTAAACAAAAAAGCTGATTTTTGGCTGACACCAAGTGTACGCTATAACCGTTCGACGATTTTAGGACGCAGTGACCGTTATGATGAGAAGAATGATCCACAGCATATAAAATGGTTGGGAAAAACGGACGAACAGACTGATGACAAGGTGACATGGCAGCTGGCACTGAAAAAACAGTTTAACGACCATTTTACCATGCGGGCGACAGGCGGTACTTATTACCGGTTGCTCAATATGTACGAGATCGCCGGCGACGGTGCCGGTATTATGCCCATGCCAAATGTAGGCGGCACGGATAGCGTGTTCCCCATGCCGGAAGAAGGAAAACAGTGGGATATTAGCGCCATCTGGGACGGTAAGTGGCTGGGGACCGACACAGCTAAATTTCAGTTGACTTATTTTGGCCGTGATTCTAAACGGCTGCTGCAATTATCTTCCTGGAATAATTTCTTCTTTGTTTACAATAATGCTGCCAGCGGTAAAGTCAATGGGGTTGAACTACAGGCAGATATGTCGTGGCAGAAGTGGGATGTTAATTTGCAGGCTACTTATACACAGCCTACCGATATTATTTATGATAAAAGCGCTTTGCCAAATTCACAGAACTTTGCCAAGGATGGAATTATTGTTGGGATTATGACCAATCAGCCTAAATGGGAAGGCACGGCCAGGTTTACCTATCGTCCTGATAAGCAATGGAGCTTGTTTACCCAATGCCGTTATGTAGATCAGATGCAGCTATCTATTTACGATGATGCCTCAAGTAAAATACAATCGTCTTTAACTACTTGGGATTTGGGTGTGAAATACAAAATAAATAAATCTTTCCAGCTGGCAGTGGGCTGTAATGATATTTTTAACAGAGCCTTGGATATGTATCAGAAGGGTACATTTTTTCCGGATTCAGGTGCATATAATATTCAATATCCGCTACAGGGCCGCACTTATTATGCGACTTTGCAATATACTTACTAAAATAACAGGCAGCAGTATGCTGAGGAGGTGATGCCAATGGGCTAAGGCAGAGTTTTATAAATGGATACAGGTAATATTATTAAAAATATTTTAAAATTAAAGGAGCGTGTAAAAAATGAGTGAAAATCTATTTGCCTATACAGCTACAAATTCCGGTTATTCTGAAGGTACTGCAGGTGCTATTAACGGTGATAGGGCTGCGGCTGCCACTGCTTTGTCTGCTGTAAAAAATAAAATGACAGGTTTGAATGGTGATCCGGCTTTCTTTAATTTTTTTGATAGAAACAGCAGTCGCCTAGTGCTGCGCCAATATAATTATACTTCTACCTCTGAACCTAATCAGATCATTGACCCGCAGGCTGCTACCTGGTCTTCTGCTGTTACGCCGGTTATTTGGCCGGGCGTTGCTAATTTGCATGGTGTTGCTACCAGCGGTAAATGGCTTTTTGGTACTGGTTATGACCTTTCCAAAATCGCTGTTGTCAATATGGATACCAATTTTACCCAAACTCGCGAATATGCTTTCCCGGCAGATTTCCCGAACTTTGCCAATCCTTATGCCGATGGCGTTTTCCATGGAGAGGCTTTGACTGTGGGTACTGATGGGTTCTTATATGCCCTGTTCTATGTCAATAAAGGCAGCGGGTAACAGCATTGTTGCTAAGTTCAGAATTCTCGCTAATGGCAATCTTACGTATATAAGTTATGTAACTGCCGGTAAAAATTCTTTTACACTTGATTTGTATGATAATAAGCTATATGTCTGCTCGCTGGGCGGAATGCAGAATGCTGGCAGCGGCAATGCCGATACCAATCTGTGCATTGTTGACTTGGCGAACTTCACTCAAGGCGGCGTTACCAAAGTAACACTTGCTAACCCTACTCAAAAAGGTGACTTCCGAGATATTTCTATTCTGGATGCTAATAATGTTTATATTTTCGCAGGTCATTATGACAGCGGCTTTGCTAAACTGGTAGGCAGCGTTTACCACACTACCATTGCTGATATCACTGCTCCGGCTAACTGGACAGAAGTCGTAGCAGTTAATGATCCGGGCTATTTGTGGGGCATCCATGCTGACGGCAGCCGCTTGTGGTTTGTTAAAGGTACTCCGATCGCTGTTTATGACGGAACTCCCACTACTGCAGTAACAGCAAGCAGAACCTTCAGCATTACCGAGATGAGCGATTATACTGGTGGTAACCTCAACTCCGCCTGCTTTATTGCTCCTTCTATCCCGGCTACTCGTGGTCTGAATCTGGCTGTTGCTTCCAAGTCTTTGGCCTCCCATATTCGTTTGGCCAAAGAAGCCCGCGAACTGGCTGAAAAAGCAAAGAAATAATCGAATTTTATCAATTTAAAATTAGTGTTTCTGACAAGCGTGTCCGCATTGCCTTCCCAAAAGGGAAGGCTGTGCGGCTGCTTGTTATATTTGCTTACGGCATAGTGTTTGTGCGGTAAGCAAATATATATGAATAAAGTATGAGTGGAGTGAATTTTGGTGTATAAATTTTTGACAGTGATTTTGTTAAGTTGGTTGTGGATTTTGCCAGCTGCTGCCGCCGAACCGCAGGAAGAACAGGCCGTAGACCCATGGGCTTTTGAACTTTCTGTACAGCCTAAAAAGACTGAGGCAGAACTGGAGGTAGAACGTTGGACCCTGCTGATGAGCAGCGAGACCGGCAATTATTTGTTTGAGTATGACAGTATCAAGCCTGTCGAAGACGCAGAGGGAAATAAAAGCAAAAATGAAAGACAGGTTTTGATGCGTACTGTTTTTAAAGATACTAAAGTTTTAGAACAGTTGAATAAAAACTATGCGGCTAAGCTGGAAACAGGTGAACAAGCAGCTTATTGCGATATGCTGCTTGTTTTTGACCTGCGCAAACAGCTTTATAAAACTGTGCAGACTAAGGTTTATACTGGGGAAGGAAGAATTATTGATGAACGCAGCGGCGCGGGTATATGGAAAAAAGTCCCCGGGCAGAGTTTTGCCGATACTTTGTTGAAATTTTTATTGAAAAATGATAAGCATAACTAGAATAAGGAGCGGTGAGAAGCGTATGAAATTCATTGAGGCAGTTATTTTCAGTTTAAGTGTTTTAATAGCAGCGCAGGGCTTCGCTGCCGAGGAAAGCGGCAGCGGTATGGATTGGCAGATAAGCGTGCAGCCGCAGCAGACGGCTGCTGAAAAAGAGGCGGCGCGCTGGACTGAGGTTATGGAAAATTCGACCGGTAGATATTATATAGCTAAAGATAGTGTTTTTATGACCAGGGGAGCATTTGGCGATAAAGACAGGAATATTTTGCAGGCCGAGGTCAAAACTGTTTTTATGAACGAAGATTTGAAGAAGCATTTGGATACCAAAGTATTTGCCCAAAAGCTGAAAGATGGTGACAGCGTGGAATCATGTACGCAGGTGCTGCTGTTTAATCTGCGCGCCAAACAGTACCGCGAGCTGCACAGTGTTGTTTACAGCAAAGGCGGCGCTGTTTTGCAAAGCAGCGATAAAAAATCTGAATGGAAGCCTGTTCCAGAGCACAGTTTTGCGGAGATCATGCTGGAGATTCTAACGCATATTCCTGCTTCGCAATTGAGGCTGGAAGGCGAAGAATAATCTAAAATATATCATTTAAAACTAAGGAGAGAACGAGAATGAGTGAGACTGATATTTTGAAATTTGCGGGTAATGATAACAAGCCTGCAGAAAGCAATGCTTTGAATGTCAAGGCGCAGAAATGGCAGGAGCTTTTGGTGAAGAAGAATATTACCTGTTTTGGCGCCCAGATCGTAGGCGACGAGCTGCATACGGTTTTGTTCAGAACTATTTTGGATGTCAATGGTCAGAATCTGCCGCTTTTGGTATATACAGATGACAGCTTGTATACGGTGATCAAGGTACTGGTTGCGCCTGCGGCACGTAAAGCCGAAAATGAGGCAGCGCTGTTGAAGTATTTGGATGAACAGAATCGTAAATATAAGTTGTTTAAATATTCTACGGGTGTCAGCGGCGATGTTGAACTGGACTGCTGCCTTTTGAATACGGATGACGGTTTTGATGCCGAGCTGCTGCAGGTGAGCATTGATGTTATCTTAGAACATTTATTGGAAGAGTATCCTTTGCTGATGAAGGTTGTTTGGAGTGCAGAGGCAGTAGATACGACAACTAATTAAGCTGTTGTTTTAAAGGATTTGTACATTTAAGGGGGCGTGGGCAATGAAGGTTTTTGTTAATCCTGGGCATGACCCGAACGTTGACAGCGGTGCTGTGAACATTGATTATGATGTACGTGAGGCTGATGTTACCAAACAGGCCGGAGTTTTGCTGGAACGCGGTTTAAAAAGAGCGGGGCATGAGGTGATGTTGCTGCAGAGTGATGATCTGGATGCTGTGGTGGCTGCTGCTAACGACTGGCCGGCTGATATTTTTGTTTCACTGCATTGCAATGCTTCGCCGGGCCGCAATGCCCGCGGTACAGAAACTTTATATTACAGTGAGCAGGGCCGACTTTTGGGTGAGGCTGTGCAGAAGAAGATTTTGAGCAAGGTGCCGACGATAGACCGTGGCTGCAAAGAGCGCCAGGGGCTGTATGTACTGCGCCGGACTGTTATGACGGCTATTTTGGTGGAGCTGGCTTTTATTGATAATAATGATGATCTTGAGCTTTTAGAAAATGATATGCCGGCTTTTACCGGGGCTATTGCCGCCGGTATAGACGAGTATTTCAGGCAGGCGGAAATATGATGAACGATAAAGAATTTGCAAAGGCCCAAGCTTCGATCATGAATAAAAAGACTAAACTGGTTCAGCTGAAGGATGACAGGGCCGAAGCTTGTAAAAAAATCAATGAGATAGAGCAGGAGATAGCCAAAACAGAAAATGAGCTGCTGGAGGAAGAAAATAAGTTTATTCTTTTATGCGGACAGAAGTCGCAGCTTATGCGCGAGCGTGCTTTGCAGGTTGGCGCAGAAATAGAGGAGGCGATCAAGCCGCAGCAGCCGGTTGATAAGCTGACGATTTTGTTTTTAGCGGCTAATCCACAGGATACTCAGAAGCTGGCTTTAGACCAGGAGGTCAGGTCGATAACTGAAGCTATCCGCAAGTCGGAAGGACGTGACGGGATCGAGTTTTTTAGCCGCTGGGCGGTACAATCGCTGGATATTTTGCAGGCGATCAATGAAACTGATCCGGAGATAATTCATTTTTCGGGGCATGGCTCTGAAAAGGGAGAAATAGTTCTTGATGATGGCAGCGGTAATATGTCGATGGTTTCTAAAGAAGCTATGGCCGCTGCTGTGGCTTCAGCGTCTAAAAAGGTGAGGATGATTTTTTTTAACGCCTGTTTTTCGCAGAAGGAAGCTCAGGCTGTTGTCGATAAGGTTGAGGCTGCTATTGGAATGAATACCGAGATAGGTGACGAGGCAGCAATAGTTTTTGCGGCGCAGTTTTATTCCAGTATCGGGTTTGGGCAGAATTTACAGCAGGCTTTTGATCAGGCTAAGGCGGCATTGCTTTTAAAGGGGATCGCAGAAGAGAATACACCGGTTTTATATGTACGAAAAGGATTACTGGCTCAGGATATTGTAATGGTTGAAAGCGAAGCTTTAAAAAAAAGTGATAATGTGACGATCATGCAGAAAATAAAAAAAATTTTTTCGTGATCAGAGGATATTAAGGTGAAAGTTTACTTGACTACAAAAAGCAAGAAGTTTATAATGGTTATATAAGTTATTTAAAAAGCATTACGAATAAGCTAAGCATTTCAGTTCTAATAATTTCATATAGTTAAGAAAACAGGTGTCTGAAAGCTATTGCTGGAAGGACTTAATAGAGAAGCAGGTGTAAGACCTGCGCTGTCCCGCAACTGTAACGGTTAGCAAAGCCACATTCGTCCATTGGGGAGACCTGAGAAGGCGTGGCCTAGCGACGATCCGAAGCCAGGAGAACTGCCTGTTTTAACATCCGTAAAGACTTGCGATGCACAAGGTGGATACATTTGTACTGTTTATTTGATGGAAAACAGTACTGTCGCTTTTTTGCTGTATTTTGCAGCTTGGCGGCTATGTATCCTGGTGCGTGGTGATGATGTATTTTGACAGGAAACTGACGCATTGGCAGTTTCCTGTTTTGTTTTTGGATACAAGGCGCAAGTCACTTGAAGGAGGGAGGGCTGTTTTGGCTGCAGCAGCCCAATACGGGTATGAAATTAAAGAAAATTATCAAAGAGATTGAAAACAATGACGAGAGTACTATCACTGTTGATAAAGCGAGCTATATTGCTTTATTGCGCGAGGTGAACAGATTAAGGTTTAAGTGTTCTCAAAGAGGGGCGTTGTCCCGCAGTAAAAAAATGGCCTGTAAGGATAACAGTGACGATCCTGAGGCGGTGATGGTATGAGGCGTAAAACAAAGCATTTATGCAATTACTGTTTTATGCCTGGGCAGGAGAAAGAGATTTTAAAAACCGGAAAAACTTTGGAGCAGTTTGTTGCAGGGTTGGGGCTTGCTGGGATCGAGCTTCTGGTTTACAGGAATGTGCCGTATTTTAAGTCATTTGAGCATTTGGCTGTGGGAGTGCATTTGAATTACTGGCCGATGTGGCTGGCGATGTACCGGAATGATAAGGAAGTCTTAAGTCGCTTTTTTACGTCTAAAGATGCTTTGAAGGATTATTACGGTACTACTTATTGTATGGGCTGGCTGCGCAATATAAGGGATAATATTAAGGCGGCGCTGGTTGAAAAGCCGGAGTATCTGGTATGGCATGTAGCCGAATGTACTCTTGAGGAGGTATTTACTTTTAAGTTTGAGCACAGCGATATGGAGATCGTGACTGCCGCTGCCGCTGTTTTTAACAGAGTGGCTGACGAGGTCCCCGAAGATGTTCTGGTATTATTTGAAAATTTATGGTGGCCGGGACTGCGGCTGACAGACCCTGTAGTAGTGCACGCCTTTTTTGAAAAGATAAAACATAAGAATGTTGGGATCATGCTTGATACCGGGCATTTGATGAATACTAATCCCGAGCTGCAGACTGAACAGGATGGGATCGAGTATATTTTAAAAACAGTAAAAGCGCTTGGTGAGGACAGAAAGCTGATCAGAGGACTGCATTTAAACTGTTCTCTTTCCGGAGATTATGTTAAAACTTTTGAACGTGTTTTTGATTCGGAAAGCTCTAATATTGAACGAATGAAGCATGTGATAAAAATCGATCAGCACAGGCCTTTTACAGATAAGGCTGTGCAGAAGCTTTTAAGGTTTATTAAGCCGGATTATGTGGTGCATGAACTTGCTTACAGGGATTTCAGCGATTTTGAAAAAAACATTGAGGTACAGCTTACTGCCTGCGGCAGAAAATTGTCTATCGATGACGAAGGAGATTAATGCGTGATTGCAAAATGTAGGTATTTATTAAAGGCTGCCGTTTTAGTTGTCAGTACTGCTGCCGTGTTGTTTATGGCAGGCTGCGGCAAACCTCCCGAAATTGAGACTCCGGCTTCCGGACGTGGTGGTTACAGTGTTGTGGATGCAACTAAAACAAGGCTGGATTTTGAGCATAAGCCGCAGCGCATAGTATCATTGGGACTGAGTGCGGATGAGGTGCTGCTGGATATGGTAGAGCCTGATCGGATCGCTGCTTTGACATATCTGGCAGATGATGCCGGAATTTCGCCTGCGGCAGATAAAGCTGTACGGGTAAAGGGGCGCGTGCAAAGCGGCAGTCTGGAGTCTGTTTTGGCTCAGAAACCTGACTTGGTTTTGGTGCCGAACTGGACAGATTTTAATTTTGTTGAGCTTTTGCGCGGTGCTGGTGTAAATGTTTATGTTTATAAAACGCCGACTACTGTTAAAGAGATCAAACAGACTATTTGTGAGCTGTCAAATGTTGTTGATGAACGTGTTGCCGGCGGTAAGATCGTGGCAGGTATGGAGAAGGAGCTTGCTTTTGTAAGGGCAAGAGTAGGCAATATCGCTCCTGAAGAACATATCAGTGTGATGGCGCTTTCTTATATGGGGCCATTTGGGGCTAAGGGTACTACCTTTGCCGATATCTGTAATTATGCCGAGGTGAAGAATGTGGTGGCGGAATATGACTTGCCGCCGAATGCTGCTTTTTCTGAGGAAACGCTGATCAGGCTGAATCCTGATTTGCTTGTTATTCCCAGCTGGAAGTATGATAACGAGCAGGACCCGTCTAAGATGCGGGAGGAGATTTTGCAGAACCGAGCTTATCAAAGTGTTAATGCTGTAAAGAATAAAAGAGTCGTGCAGCTGCGTGACACTTATTTATACAGTACGACACATTATATAGTTTATGCGATCAGGGATCTGGCTGAAGCCGCTTATCCTGAAAAATTCAATTGATTTTGGAGGTATACAGAAATGGGTATTTTTGCCGGAGCTATAGATTATTTTCAAAGAGGCGGGGCTTGTATGTGGCCGCTTTTGTTATGTTCGATTGCCGCTATCGCTATAGGTGTGGAGCGTTATTTATATTATAAAAAGGCGCTTTCGAGTACTGATTTTGTGATGGAGTTTTGTCGCCTGATGAATGATTTTAATATTGTCGGGGCACGTGAGTTTGCCGGTATGAATAAGGGTGATGCGGCAGAGCTGGCAACAGAGACTTTGGATATCAACGAAGATCTTGGTAAAAGGCTGGAGTCGATTGTTTATTCTAAGGCTGACAGAGCCATTGACGGTATGGAGCAGAATCTTGATTATCTGAGCGTTGTTATTGGCCTGGCGCCAATGCTGGGTCTTTTGGGTACCATTACAGGTATGATCAGCTCTTTTAATGCTTTGAATGAAAGGGCGCAGAATCCGATGGCGGTAACTGCCGGTATTGGCGAGGCATTGATAACGACTGTTTTTGGTTTGTGTATTGCGATCATGGGCATGTGTATACATGCGTATTTGTCCAGCAAGGTAAAAACCGCTTCGCTGAATATTTACGAGGTTGCAAATGTTTTGATAGATATCGTTCAGGCCAAAAACGGCGGCAGTAAAAACTGAGGGGCGGTGTAGAAGATGCGCAGACGACCTAGAAAACAGAGCTTACCGCCGCAGCTGATGCTGAGCCCGATGATAGATATGATTTTTCTGCTGCTGGTATTTTTTATCGTCAGTACGATGTATATGAGCGAAATAAAAACCATCCCGATCAGGTTGCCGGTGGCGCAGAATTCAGAGACCGTAAGCAAAAGTAATTTTGCAGTGACGGTAAAAAAAGACGGCGTATTGTATCTGGAAGATAATAAGATCGAGATGAAACAGCTGGTTGCTAACGCAGCTGCTGAAAGTAAACGTGACGCTGCTTTTTCGGTGATTATCCGCGCCGACGGCGAGGCTAATTATAAAACGGTTATCAAGCTGATGGATGAGTTGAAGGGCGCGGGAGTAACACGCTTTGGCTTGGCAACGGATCTGGGTGATGGCAAATGACGGATAGAGGCAGACGCTTAGGCAAGGGTATTGCCATTGCGCTTGCAGTTCATATTGTTGCCGCAGCTCTGCTTGGCATTTTAGGGTATCGTTTTACGCAAAGACCACCGCAGATTTTAGAGGTGACTTTAGGCGGCGGCGGTGGCGGCGGCGGTAAAGGCAGCGCTGCTGCCGAGAAGGGAACTGCTGAAACTGCTGCTTCTGCTGCTACGGTGCAGCAGCAAAAACAGCAGTCTGCGCCGGTAAGAACAGATGATATAGTTGACAGAAAGCAGAAGCCGCAGACGCAGCAGCAGGAGCAGCCCAGACAACCGCAGTCGAGCAGTACGTCGAGTGAAGCGGCTCAGAGTAATGTTAAAAGCGGTGAAGCCGGTGGTACTGGTATCGGCGGCGGTGAAGGAACAGGGGCTGGGACTGGGCAGGGCAGCGGTGAAGGCAGCGGCTCGGGTACTGGCAGTGGTTCTGGAAGCGGCAGCGGCAGTGGGGCAGGTCAGGGAAGCGGCAGCGGTGTTCCGGTAACACCGCCGTATTTAGTATCCAGTACGGATCCTCGTTATCCTCCTGCCGCCAGAAATCGAGAGATCGAGGGTACTGTTTATGTAAAAATGCTTGTAAGTTCGGGCGGCAGTGTTGAGAATGCTTTTGTTGCACGCAGCAGCGGCAATGAGGCTCTTGACGGCGCTGCTGTTGAGGCTGTATATAATTGGAGTTTCAGCCCGGCTAAAGATACATATGGCAGTCCTGTACGTTGTTATATTACGATGCCGGTAAATTTTGTACTGCATTAGGATTTGTTGGAGTGGTGAATTTGAAAAGGGTTGGAATTGAAACTGCGATGATGACACGATATGATAATTTTGACAGTACTTTAAACAGCAGAACAATGAATTGTGCCTGCTGCGGTAAAGAGTTTTTTGGCAATAAAAGCTTGCATACTTATAAAAGAACGATCAACAAGCTGCGTAAATATTACTGCAGTTATTCTTGTTTCAGGCAGTCGGAAGCTGAGCTTGAAAAAATGAAGGGCAAGCGGAAGAGTGATGACAGGAATATAAAATAATGAGGATGGTGCGTATTATGAAAAAACAGTTTACAACTTTATTTTTTGCTTTGTTATTGACTTTTAGTCTGTCAGCTGTCTGTTTTGCTGAAGAGAAACAGGCTGAAGCGCCGGTCGATCCTAACGCTACTAATTTAACTGCGGTATATCCTGTACTTGAGGATGCTGTTCCGGCAGTGCCTGTAAAGCCGGAATCATTAAAAGATGCTAAGGCTGTAACTGAATATATTGCCGCTGTCGATAATTATTTAAAAGCTGTGCAGAAGTATATTGACGGCACTACTAATGATTTAAATAAGATCATCGAGCAGCGTAATAAAGCGATTGCAAGCGCTAATAAAGTGGTTGAGGATTATAACGCTTTTTTTGAGGCGAATAAGCAGAAATAATTCAATTTAACAGTTTTAAAATGAAGTAATGAAAATTTGTATTGTATACTAAGTAAGCTATAAACCGTATGATGGTCATACGGTTTATAATAAAAAAGCATTAAATTTTTTATTTGTTGCGAAAGGAATGATAGGGTGATGAAGAATAGTAGGAAAAACACAATGAACAGTATAGCAATGGGCATTGCGTTATCACTTGGGTGTGCGTTTGCATATCCGGGGGGGACATCTGCTGGGCTGCAGATGTAAGTGGCAATGGTGAAACTTATGGTAATAATTTAAGTAAAGATGCAATACACGGTGCAGTATATGATGATAGTAAAATTTTCGTGAGTTATGAAAAAGGTGATTTGATTCCTACTAAAACTTCGAATTATGTAACTCCGCAAGTGAGTGTTTGGTCTAGAAAGACAGTTTTGAAGATTGAAGGCGGGAACGAAATTGTTTTGTCTACTGCTGCCAGTGGGGCTAAACCTCAGGATTGGGCTGGAGCATTGGGATTGGCTAAAATTGTAATCGGTTCATCAGATGGCAGTGAAAAAGATGTCAGTGAGTTTACTAAGACTACAGATATGGCAACATATTTAAATGATACTTATTGGAAAAATCCAGATTATGCGGAGGAAATAAGTAATGCTTTGACATCGGTGAATTGGAAAGATGAAAAAGTATTAGATGCAATAAGAACTAAATTGGATTTTGAAAAAATAAAACAAGATTCTGGGGTTGGCGATAGCTGGGATCCAGAGAGAATAAAAGCGATACTGTTGACTAAGATCCAAAGTGGAGTTGGCGGTTCGATGGGATTTAATATTGAATCGTTGGAAAGAGCGATTTATGAGGCATTAAAAGAGGCTATACCTGGTTTTGGTGAGATTGACAGTAGTTATCTTAGCAATATGCCGCAAATATATGGTTATGACGATAGGGGGAATAAAGTATTACTTGAGTTGAATGGACTGAAGTTTGCCTCTACTACGGTTTCGGTAAATAATGATGTAGATAACTATTATACATATGATAATCAAAGTGTTGGAGCAGATACTGTTTGGCGTCCAATGGATAGATTAGAAGAAACTAAGTCTGGAATTATAGATAGTAACTATACTATAAATAAGGTGTTTTCTGTTGATAAAAATGGAAATCTTGTTCTTGGACCGGCAGATGGAGTAACTGGCACAGGTCAACTTGATATTAATCCTGACTTTAGTAATACTACTGATGCGACAGAATATGGACAGGCTACCACAATTAATGTGAAAGACTTAGATGTGGCAACAGGAGGTGTTGTTGATTTAGCCTATGTCAATACTAAAGGCCGTGATCCTTTAGTTAATCATATGCTGCCGCAAGATGGATATCCTTGGACAAAATATACTGGTTATTATGTTTATGACAGCTATGAAAATATGTATGGTGAAATAGCTTATAAATCACGAAAGTTAAATCGCTACTTATTTGCAGATACTGCTAATTTGGCAGACGGAGCAATTTTTCGTCTGGGTCTGTATGGAAGAAAAAATAATAATGACAGCGATACTGTTGATATCACCAATAATATATGGGGCATTGCCGATGATACCAACGATGCTGTTTATATAGGAAATGCTGTAGCTGTTAATAAAAACGGTACAGATCCAAATAAAATATATGTGCAGTTGGGCTGGGTGCCAGGCGTTGGTACAGAAATTGCCGGAGTTGGCAAGATAGAGGCAGACGCCTGGAATAAAGGTAACAACAGGCCTGTTGTTGTGGGTATTTTAGAGGGAGCGGAAAATTTTGAAGTAGAAGGTCAGAAAACGATAGCTGACGGGATTTTCAGTGATTATGAAATTGATGTAAAAATCGATAAAGACGAAAATTATTTTACAGATCCGACAGATGAAAATAATAAAAAAGGTACGGCCTGGTATATCAGCGAATATAGTTTTCAGGATACTGGTTCGGTAGCGGAGTCAGGCAAATCGGCGGCAGATAACGCTATGATCAGTAATAATCTGTGGAAGGCAAATTACTTGAATATGTTCAGCAGGACGTCCAAATTACATAGAGACGGTTATTTGGGAGAAGCTGACGAAAAAGAGAATTTGTGGATACAGGCAAATCACGGTAAATTTAAAAATGCTTCTGCGTATGGACGCAGTGTCAGCCAAAGCTATAACGGTTATTCCATAGGTTATGACAAACTGCTGGGTAAGGGTTATTGGGACGGAAGAAGTTATGTAGGTTTTTTTGTCAATAAAACTGATGGTAATTCCAATACTTTAACAGGCAGCGGTGACCAGGACAGTATGGGTATTGGCGTTTATACTACGTGGGTAGGAGATAAAGGGCATTATCTGGATGTAGGTATAACTGCAGCTAAACTAAAAAATGATTTTAATTTGCAGGCCAATCAGGGAAATGGAGCTACTGGTAGGGTAAGCGGTGATCTTAGTACCTGGGGCTATGGCATTGGAGCGCAGTATGGCTATCAGAAAACATATAGTAACGGTTTGTTTTGGGAACCGTATGTAAATTTATTTTTGGGACATGTGGATGAAACAGAGTATAAGTTAAGTAATAACCTTGGTGTTAAACAAAAAGGCTACGATACGGTGACAGGCAAGTACGGTTTAAATTTTGGCAAAATGCTTGGAGAAAAAGGCAGTGTTTACGCCGGTATAGCAGCAGTACAGGAATATGGCGGCAATGGACAGGTCATACAGCATTATGGCGGGCGGGAAAGATCACTGGACAAGCATAATGGAACGGATACGTATGCAGAGTTTACGGTAGGAAGCAATTTAAAAATATCGCCTACAGGGACTGTAAACCTTAATTTTGTAAAAACAGCAGGCAGTGATGTAGGAAGTGAATGGAACATCAATGGCGGAGCTAATTGGACCTGGGGCGGCTTTTATGGCAGGAATAAAAAGGGAGCGGTGCAGAAGCTTGCGTCACAGGCTGAGATAGCTTCAGATGCCGATGTGATTTTAGAGTCAGCAGGTAAATTTGAGGATACAACGGTATATAAAAAGAGCGGACATACGCCGACGGTAGTTATTGGAGGCAATAATGCGGCGGATTCAGCTGCTGTATATAGTGCGGGCGAAGAAGAAGCAGCAGAAGTAAATTTTGGCGGCACGTTGGCAGAAGGTAATATTGAAGAAGGTTTTGTATTGCCGGAGGTAACGGTTTCTTCGGCACGTCCGGACTGGGAGAAGAAATTATCGCCCGGGCAGGTAACTGTTATCAAAACAGAGGAATTTCAGGGAGAACAGAAGGATTTACCAGAACTGTTGGAACGGGTACCGGGTTTGTTTGTACAGCGTATCAGCGGGACCGGGCACTATACAGTGGCACGAGTGCGCGGTTCAACGGCGGCGCAGGTCAATGTTTATGTTGACGGTGTGCTTATGAATCTGAACGGAGAATCAGGAGTAAACCTTTCAACAATACCTGTAGATAACGTAGAGCGTGTAGAAGTGTATAGAGGTTATGTACCGGCACGCTTCAGCGGTTCTCCTTTGGGCGGCGTAATCAACATAGTTACTAAAAAACCGACTGAGATGAGCGGTATGGTTTCACAGGGAATGAAATCATACGGTGGTTATACGGGCAATTATCAGTTGAATATGCCTTTAGGCACCGGCAGTCTGCTGGCTACTTATCAGCGTGACATCTGGAAGGGTGATTTTGATGTTGATTTGTATAATAATGATAAGTATGTTGATACGATCAATCGACGCAGTAATGATTATCAAAATAATAATGGAATGCTGAAATGGCAGGATGAACATTGGATGACCAAATTCAGCTGGAAGGATATGCACGAAGGTATTCCCAGAAGTTTGGACAGATACGTTATTGGCAGCGGGTCATCTTGGAATGAAGGCTACATTGATGATCTGCATAAAGGTTACTACGATGCAGAGCAGAATATTAACCAGAAAGAGTTTCAGATCGGACGTCAGGACACTGTTGGGAATTTAGACTGGGGCTGGCGTATAAATTACATCGACAGTAAAAAAGATTATCGAAATTTGGGAAGATTAAAAAAGGCCCATGAAGAAGGTAAGGATGATGAACGCTATTATAATGAAGGCGCCGGAGAGCGTTGGAGTAAATATCATTCCAAGAAATGGGATACTAATCTTAATGCTGCTCTTAAAATGGGTGATAACCATCTGTTAGAGTTTAATGGTAACTTTCAATATGAGAAAATGGATGCTAACGGCAGTTTTTGGGATACTGGTTATTATAAAGCTGATGGTAATTTGCATAAGTTGCTGACTGAATATAATAACAGCGAATATCATTTTACTCTTCAGGATACAATTACATTAAACAGCGACGGCGATTTTAAATTGACGCCTATTTTCCGTGCCGATAAGGTGGAGATGGAAACCTTGGGCGATGCTGATGCCAGCTGGAAATGGTCGGGTGGCGCGGCGCTGCAGAAAAATATTACAGACAGCCTGAGTTTCAAAACTACCTGGGGTACTTACAACCGTCATCCTAATTTCTATGAGATCTTTGGCGATGGTGCCAATATGATGCCGAATGATAATGCAGGGACGTTTTTTGATATTGCAGACCGCGGAACATGGGAGAGCGGCACTCAGTTTGACTTTAGCTTGAATTGGCAGGGAAAGATGTTAAAATCTGACAGTGATATCATTTTGACGTGGTTCCAGCGTAAAAGTAAAAATCAGATGGCGTTGTGGGCGCCGTTAGTACCTAATGCCCCAATGACTTATTTTCCTATGGACGAGGGAGAGGTACATGGTGTTGAGATAGGGGCATTATTTAAATGGAACCGTATTGACCTTAATATTGCCGGTACATGGCAGAAGGCCGAATACAGCGGTGGTAAAATGGGTAATATTTTTAATGGTATGAAATCTACTATCAGCTATACTCCTGAGTGGGTATGGAATGTACGTTTAAATTATCTGTTCCCTGGAGATAAGCTGAATGTGTTTGCTGAATATAATTATATTGATAAGCAGCTTGTTAATTATAGCGGTGATAATGATATCAGCACGGCAAATTACCTGCAGCAGTTATCAACGCTGGATTTGGGGTTGAAGTATAAATTTGATAAGAACTGGCGTTTAACGGCTGGTGTAAATGATATTTTTGATGCTGGACATGATCAAAGACTTATGAATTATGGTACTGTGGGAAGCAGTGGAAGTACTGGATATACACATAAGTGCAGTACTCCTACTTATCCTGCGGCAGGGCGTATGTACTATACGACTGTTGAATACAGTTTCTGATTTGATAGATACTTATTTGACCGTACCTTACATTATTTAATGTAGGGTACGGTATTTTTTATGATTTTAATTCTACTCATAAACAGTATTTTTGCTAAAAAATTGTAAAATTATTTTATACTACTCATAAGCAGTATAAAATAATCAGTAATGATGCTGGTTTCGAAGATTGAAAGAAGAAATATATTTTTTTGAAAAAGTCTAAAAACGTTGACTGGTAAAGTTATGAATGTTAAAATTCAAACTCAATGGGAATAGATATCATAAATAAAAAAATATCAATAAATAAATATAGATAAATAGATTGATTTATGATATCTAAGTTAAGTAATAAAGGAGCTGTGTTTTGTGAAAAAGTTTGAATTAGGAAGTTTGATGTGTGCAGTGATTTTGGGTACATATTTTTTGTCAGGAACAGTTTATGCAGAAGAAAGTCTGTCAGAATTTGTTTTAGACGGAATCAATGTTACTGCTTTGGGGTATGAAAAGAACAATTTAGACACACCTGCTGACACGGTTGTTTATACAGGTGAGCAGTTAAAGGAAACAGGTGCCGGCGATGTGGCGAATGCCTTGAAGTACAAAGGCGGCGTTTATTTTACTAATATGGGGCCGCATGATCAGAACTGGATAACCGGCAGCAGCCAAATCAATTTGCGCGGTATTGATGGCGGTACTTTGGTCTTGATCAATGGAGTGCCGGCTTCATTTAACAATGTTAATCATTTGGATATGCTCAACCTGGATGAAGTGGAAAGAGTTGAAATTGTCAAAGGTGGGGGGCAGTGCTCTATGGCAGCGAGGCATTAGGTGGAGTTGTTAACATTATAACTAAGGATCAGATGAAAAATTCGCTGCGTGTAGCTGCCGGAAACAAAGGACAGCGTGATTATGCTGCCACCATAGGCATGGGTAAAGCAAGCCTGGCTCTCGGAAGAAATGAATTTGGTTCTACCGGCAATATGACGGAGCGTTTAGGTACTAAAAAAATAAATGGTACTGCTGTTCCTTACTATATTGGATTTGGCGACAGTAAGAAAGATCATCTGGCCTTTAACTATAAATTTGATGACCGGTTTAAATTCAGTTATATGTTCAATAAAAAGAAATATACAACTAATTATAATGATGTAAATGAAAATATTTTACAGCATTTTATGTATGATGACCGTGAACATTTTGCACAGATAGCATACAATGATGAAAACGGCTGGGATGCTAAAATTTATTATAATCAGAGACGAATCGAAAATCCTGATTATTATGTAGTGAATCCGACGAATGTAGAGTGGGAGAAAAGTGATCATAAACAGTATGGTCTGGATACGAAAAAAGTTTGGCGCAGCGATAAAGCAACAGGGTTGATTGGTATCAGCGCTAAACGTGAAACTTACAAAAACGATAATCAAAAATTTAAAACCTTTGGCGACAGCAGCAGCATATTAAAAGATCCGGCACATTTTGGTACTTATGCGCTTAATAATTATTCTGTTTATGGTTCGTATGATAGAAAACTGAGCCGTGCCACGAATATTATTTTCAGTGCCAGAGAAGATTTTATCAGGTCGGAGGCTGGTGATTATAACGAATTTTTGCCGCAGATACAGGCTATAACCAAATTTGATGAACATAATTCTGCTTATGCCAGCGTTGGAAAATCGTTTAGAATGCCTACTTTTAGAAATCTTTATTATGCCAGCAGTGTAGTCGTTCCTAATCCGGATTTGGAAGCAGAACATGGCTGGAATTATGAAATTGGTTATAAGTATAGTGAAAATGGACGCCGGTTAAATCTTACTGCTTTTAGAATAGATATTAAAGATCAAATAGTAGCTGTTAAAAATTTGGTGGATAATAAGTCTTATCAAACTAATGCTGCCAAATATCGCAATACCGGTATTGAACTGCGGTATGAACAGGATGTCGATAAACATTTTACTTATAATGTAGGTGCTGTGTTTGCTAAACCACAGCGTATGTATAAGGAAGGTCAGGCTTGGGTAGATACTTTGGGCCGTTATCAGATAAACGGCGGTGTAAATTATGTGAATCGTGATTTTAGTGCGGCCTTAAATCTGAGCTATTGGGGTAATCGTTTTAAAAACGGCGTCAGCAGTGAAAAAATTACTGTAACAGAAATATCTTCGCCGCTTTTAGTGTCTAATTTACATCTTGGTTATAACGTTGCCAAAAACGTGACGGCTACCTTTGATGTCGATAATTTGTTTAATCGTAAGGATATTGCCAATGTTGGCGGAACGAGCAACAATAATTTGTATTATACGATGGGAAGGACTTTCCGCGTAGGGGTGAATTATAATTTTTAGAAGTTGCAAAGGGAAACATAATTATGTTTCCCTTTTGCTTTCCGGCTATGAGTTGTGTTAAAATAAAATACAACTTATGAGTAGGAAGGTGCAGCTATGTTTATTGGACGCAGTGAAGAATTAGGTCTTTTAGAAAAATTGTATGCAAAAAATTCTTTAAATGTAGTACTTGTGAGCGGTGAATATAAAATCGGTAAAACTGCTTTGCTGCAGGAGTTTTTACAAAAAAAATCTGCTGCTTATTTTGCTGCCCGCAATGCGTTGTCAACTGTAAATTTGGCGGCTTTTTGCCTGGAATTAAAAGAGCAGGGTCTTTGGGGTCCCAAAAATGAATTCCGCAGCTGGGATAGTGTATTAAGCACGTTGTTTTTTAAGGCCACACAGCAGCGGCTGGTTCTGATAATAGATGATGTACAGTATTTGTTTGATTCTGCACCGGAATTTTTTTCGGCGTTTGCTAAATATGCTCAAAAATATAAAAAGCAGTTGAGACTATCAGTTATTTTTTCGGGAGCGCATTTTGCTGATATGGAGCGGGTATTGCTGAAAAATCAGGAGATGCAGATAAAAAATTACATTAATGCTGTTATAAAATTAGGCGCTATGGATTACTGGGAAGCACAGCCATTTTTGGAAGGCTTTACAGAAGAAGAAAAATTATTTTTATATGGCGCAGCCGGTGGTAATCCCCATTATATGAGTTATTTGGATGCGGAACTGTCTTTTAAGGACAACCTGAAAAAAATGTTTTTTGAACCAGCAGCTCCATTGTATAAGGAACCAATACAGCTTTTAAAACTTGATTTAAGGGAACCCGCTACATATAATACTATCCTTTGTTCTGTTGCCTGCGGGGCAGGGCGGCTGAACGAAATAGCAGCGGCTGCCGATATGGAATGCAACAAGGTTTCAAAATACTTGAATGTACTGCTGACGATGGGGATTTTGCAGCGTGTCAATCCTGCTTTAAAATAAGCTATTATGAAATTGCTAATAATATGTTTGCTTTCTGGTATCAGTTTGTTTTTCCGTATATGAGTTCGATTGCGATCGGACGCGGGCATCAGGTTCTGCGCAATAATATTATGCCGAGAATAGACTTATTTGCTGCCCATATTTTTAAAAGGATCTGTTTGCAGTATTGTTATAAATTAAAAAAACGCAATGATTTTATGTGCGATTTTGAGCAAATCAGCCCGTGGTGGCAAGGCAGCGGCAGTAATAAAATTTCAGTTGATTTTATCGCTGACAAGACTGATGTTATTTGTCTGATTGATTGTAATTGGAGCAATAAAAAAGCTGACAGCGACGTACTGAAAAAATTGCTCGCTAAAGGTGAACATTTTACAGGTGTTGATAAACGCTTCCTATGTTTTTCTAAGAAAGGGTTTACAGATGAATGTATGGAAATATCAGCAGGAGATCCGCAGCTCAGGCTGATATCCCTAAAATATATGAAATGACTGTTAGTATAATAGAAAATTTATTGATAGGTGTTTATAAAGATGAGTAAGATAATAGCAATAATGCTTCTGCTGTGTTTTGGAATGATGCTGTTTGGCTGTGCTGATGATAATGGCAGGAGAAAGGCAGAGCAGCAAAAAACTATCGTAGTCACGGATAGCGTTGGTCGTAAGGTAGAGCTTCCGTATCCTCTGGAAAGAGTGGCTGTCTGTAATGTTTATAATGCAGAGTTGATTACTGCTGTTGGTGCCATAGATAAAATCGTCGGCGTTGATAATTATATTTTTAAAGATCAGTCTGGCTTCAAAAACAGATTTAATGAAGCACAGGTATTTGGTATCAGTCAAAATGCGATGAATTATGAAAAACTGGCCGAGTTGTCGCCGCAGGCTGTAATTATTACCGGTGAGGGAACATGGCGGGACGCGCAGGAGATGTTGGACAGGTTTGGGATTAAAGTAGTTGTCATAAATTCTTATTATACAGATCAGTTTGCTGATAACTGTAGGCTGATCGGCAGAATTTTTGGCAGGGAAGAACAGGCAGAAGAATTAGTAAATTATTTTAACGATAAACTGGCTTATATACAAAAGCAACTTCAAGGCGTTCCCCGCAGAAGTTTGTATTTTGAATATCGGACTCTTGGAAAAACAGCAGTGCCGGGCGATTATTTTTATAAAATGGTTGAATATTCAGGCGCTGATAATATTTTTGCGGCTGCTAAAGGATCGCAGGTTGATCAGGAAGCGATAATCGAGAAAGATCCTCAGTATATTGTCAAAGTAGCAGATGCCAATGCTTATTCTTCTTATCAGCCGCCGACTATAGAGGAAGAGAAAGCAATCAAAAAGGAGCTCGTTTTGCGCAGCGGTTGGGCAGGTATTGATGCTGTACGTAATGATCGGATTTTGCTGCTTTCGCATTATTTGCATGGCGGTGCGTCGAAATTGGTTGGTACGATCTATATTGCAAAATTTTTATATCCGGAATATCTGCCAGAGCTGCATCCTGAAGAAGTTTTTAAAACTTGGCTGGAAAAGTATCAGCAGCTTCAGTATATCAAGGGGCATGCCTATCCGGAGCTATATTAGGATGCTTTTAAAATATTATCTTTAAATAATGTCCGGTCGATGTGAGAATTTATACATTGATCGGGCATTTTTGTATTGACACTAAAGTTAAAGAGTGTTAAAAT
>OODH01000862.1_pt1 | contig 21654 bp, 14 predicted proteins | sample 1671391 | NCBI WGS metagenome assembly OODH01 (sample SAMN06348152, study PRJEB24527) | human gut metagenome | biome: human gut; feature: ankylosing spondylitis patient; material: feces | host: Homo sapiens | place: China | collected 2015-10 | reverse complement strand
AAGGTTTAGGTTAAAAAAATAGGGGAAGACAACTGTGAAGTTCTCTTCCTTTTTTCTTTGTTTCATTTCCTTAAAAGAAGTTTCTGACACAGATACCAAAGAACACTTTTGAAAAACGAAGTCTTTTTGGGATAGCTCCCAATACATTATACTTTCCTTGTTTATTTTGCCCTTTTATGAACGAAGTTATAAAATAATTTTCTAACTTTGACCGTTCATTATCAAATTATACTAAATAAAGAAAGCCTATGGAAATTGTCCAAGTATTAATATTTATGGTAATCATTGCAATTGCCATTGTGCAACAAATTACCAAGGCTAAAAAAGAAACGGGCACACCTTCTCCTCGTGAAGTTCTTACTGATATGTTTCCCACAATAGAAGAAACGGAGGAAGAGGAGCAGACTATTTCACCACGCCCTATAAAATGTACTCCTCGGCCCATCCGCAAAAAGAAAGAAAAGCCCTTATCAGCACCAATTGCCAACGAGAATACCCGACATACTCCTTCCGATGAAAAAAAACGCATCGCGCTAAACACACGCGAAGAAGCACGACGGGCCTTTATTTACTCGGAAATTTTCAATCGAAAATATTAATAACAACAATACTAACAACCAGAAAACACATTGAATATCATGGGATTTAATATCATTTCAGCAGCCGAAGCTGCCAGCTATGTAAAACATGGCTATAACATCGGACTTAGTGGCTTTACTCCGGCAGGGACTCCCAAAGCCGTAACTCCTGAAATCGCAAAAATTGCAGAAGAAGAGCATGCCAAAGGTAATCCGTTCCAAATTGGTATTTTTACCGGTGCTTCCACAGGAGATGCCACCGATGGGATTCTGTCAAGAGTAAAAGCTATTCGCTATCGCGCCCCTTATACCACAAATCCTGATTTCCGTAAAGCGGTAAATAATGGAGAAATAGCTTATAATGATATTCATTTGTCACAAATGGCACAAGAAGTTCGTTATGGTTTCATGGGTAAAGTAGACGTGGCTATTCTGGAAGCTTGCGAAATCACTCCCGATGGAAAAGTATATCTGACTGCCGCCGGAGGTATTGCTCCGACCATTGCGCGATTGGCAGATAAAGTGATTATCGAACTGAATGCTGCCCATAGCAAGAACGGCATGGGACTGCACGATGTGTACGAACCGCTTGATCCGCCTTATCGCCGCGAGATTCCCATCTTCAAACCAAGTGACCGTATTGGTCTACCATACGTACAGGTAGACCCAAAAAAGATTATCGGTGTAGTGGAAGTGAATATGCCTGACCAGGCACGTTCATTTACAGCGCCAGACCCCATCACCGACCGAATCGGACAAAACGTAGCTGATTTTCTGGCTGCCGACATGAGACGAGGCATCATACCTGCAAGTTTCCTACCATTGCAGAGTGGAGTAGGTAATATTGCCAATGCTGTATTAGGTGCACTAGGACGTGATAAGACAATTCCTGCTTTCGAAATGTATACCGAAGTATTGCAAGATGCTGTGGTAGACTTGATTCGTCAGGGACGCGTTAAGTTCGGAAGTACTTGTTCTTTGACAGTCACCAATGAATGTTTGCAAGGCATTTATGATGACATCGATTTCTTCCGGGATAAACTGGTAATGCGTCCGTCCGAAATTTCAAATAATCCGGAAATAATCCGCCGTCTCGGTGTTATCTCTATTAATACTGCCATCGAAGCAGACATTTACGGCAATGTAAACTCTACCCATATCAGTGGAACCAAGATGATGAACGGTATCGGTGGTTCGGGTGACTTCACCCGCAATGCTTATATTTCCATCTTTACTTGTCCATCCGTTGCCAAAGAAGGAAAAATCAGCGCCATCGTTCCTATGGTATCTCATGAAGACCACAGCGAGCACGACGTCAATATCATTATTACTGAACAAGGTGTTGCTGACCTCCGCGGAAAGAGTCCGGTGGAACGTTCGCATGCCATTATCGAAAACTGTGCCCACCCGGATTACAAGAATATCCTATGGGATTATGTAAAGATGGCTTCAAAGGGGCAGACCCCTCATTGCATTTCGGCTGCATTGGCAATGCACGATACATTGGCAAAGAAAGGTGATATGCGCCTGATTGACTGGGCAGAATACAAGTAATAACCATTTGCTTTTACAAAAAAACAGTCCGAATAATTTTCAAACTACCCTAGGGTAATGAAACAATTACTATACAGTAATTGCCTATTTACTCTAGGGTAATTCAGCAATTATTATACAAACACGCAACTCTTCTACCTTTTAAAGTAAATGACATACCCAGCCTACCTGTCTTTCTAAATATTATGACAGAATTTACAAACTATAAATACGGATTTGAACAGCTTTATAAAGCTAATTACGCCCGATTGTATTATTATGCATTCCAATTTATCAGTGATGCCGAAACTTGCAAAGACATTGTAAATGATGTATTCGAGAAAACTTGGAATCTATATGAATCGCTCCAACAAGAAACAATCACTGCCTATCTCTATGCCAATGTGCGTAATAAATGTATCGACCACCTGCGCCATTCACTGGTAAAAGAACAATATGCCGACTTCTACAAAGCTGTAACGCAAGAAGAAGCCGACAATGACTTCAGCGAACGCGAAGAAAGGATAGCCCGTATAGAGAAAGTGATAGAAGAGCTAACCGACCCCACCAAAACAATTTTGAAAGAATGCTATTACGAAAACAAGAAATATCAGGAAGTAGCCGATGAATTCGGCATAAGTACCAACGGAGTGAAAAAGCATATAATGAAGGCGCTCCGACTGATACGCGAAGAGTTCGGTATAAAAAAGAAGAGTAGGGAAGTACCCGAAAATGAAGTTAAAACGTACATACCATATAAGGAGTAACAAGTCCATGAAAGAAGATAAATATTTTGAGGAAAAGATAAGCCGAGCATTGGAAGCAATAAAACACCCCGAAAACTTTACCGATGAAGAGTTACGGAAATTGCTGAATGATACAAAGTGCTTGCAAGCTTGCCGTGACCTGTTGGACGGCAAAGAGGCATTGGCACGCCAAAATGCAACCGCTCCCGATATAGAAAAGGAGTGGAGCAAATTCTCCTCACAACACACCACGCAAAAGGACATACGACACAAAGGTGAGCTGAATTCGCCTGATGGTGCTCCGAAAGGAAAAACAAGAAACATAGATACATTCGGGCGAAAGCTTTCTGTCCCTGCCGTAAAACGGATGCGCTTTATTGGTTTAAGCATCGTTTTGATTGCTGCCTCCATTGCTTTATTATTTTGGCTGTATGCGCCTGCACATTCTTACTATACTGTTTTCGAAGCCCGGACAGTAGCCCAAGAAATCAGTATCCACACTCATGAAGGAAAGAATCTCCTGACGGTGCCCCGTGGCATGAATAACCAAATAACCTTGACAGATGGTACCCGGATATGGCTGAATGCAGAAAGCCAATTAGAATATCCCGAAAACTTTGAAGGGCAGGAGAAGAGAGTGGTCCGCCTGAAAGGGGAGGCCTATTTTGAAGTGGCAAAAGACACCGCTCATCCTTTTATCGTAAAAACCGATTTACTGGAAACACAAGTCTTGGGAACTTCTTTCAATATACGGGTCTACTCGCCGGACAACGCCCATGTTACTCTATTGGAAGGCAGCATAAAAGTAAGCGATACGCATCACACGAAAGAATTGCTCATCAAACCGGGACAAAATGCCACATTGCAAAAAGGAGGAACCTTTTCCATTCATGAAGTACAAGCCAAAGAATACAGCACTTGGGCCGAAGGTCAGTTCTATTTCGACGATACCGAACTAATAGAAATCATGCGAGAATTGGGACGCTGGTATAACGTCAATATCATTTTTACCAGTAAAGAGGCTATGCACTACCGGATGCATTTCCAATCGGACAGAGGTGATTCACTTCCTCAAGTTCTCAATTTACTGAACAGTATGCAGAAAGTCAATGCCAAATTTGAGAATGATAAAGTAATTGTAGGTTTGTGAAAAGAACTACTTATTTACTCTGAATAAATTCTTGTTCAAGGTATATACAACTATTTTATCACTTTTCAACTGCTTACCTACTTTACTCAATCCTTTCAGTGAGGTATCCCAACGACTGTAGGATTTCAGCACAGGATGCAAAGTAGAAAGTACCATGGGAGAGAATAAGCCATTCTTTGTATAGAACAGCCCATCCCGATAAAACACGGCATGGATGATATGATTATAACCATTATAAAAGGCTAAGATAGAGTTATCGGGAAAAGTAACATTTTTTATTTCCTTATAACGACACGGATAAGAAGCTGTGGAGGTTAAAAAGTAATCAAAAAAAGCATTCAATTCCTCTTCACGCCTATACGTAGTATTACGAGTAATCACCGGTTCGGTATAAATGCCATACGTTTGAAATAAAGCATCCAACGCATAAAAAATACAAGTTTGATAGTTATTCTTCAGCATAGGAAGGGGGCACTCCATGCGCAACATGGAATCTTTCAACACTTCAATCATAGCCTCATCCAATTTCTCAATACAGGCAGAGAAACGGGCAAAAGGATATATTCTACTCTCTACCACTAAATTGCGTAATTTCTTTTTCGATTTACTATCATAATCATAACCCCGATATATCTTCGAACGTACCCGATAAGTGAGTGTATCATTATTCCAAACTGCCTGAAAAATAGAATCAGAAACAGAATTATCTACTTGGGGTTCCACATGACATATTGTATCCAGATAATGAATGAGCGAATCCACATAAAGGCCATCGCCAAATGTTTCAACACCGTAGCGCAATGCCTCTTTTTCCCTTATAAAAATCAAACTATCACTCTTCCATTTTATTTCCGGAAACTTTATTTGAGAAAAAGCAGCCGCACAAATACTTAAAACAACATATAATACAAAGATTCTTTTCATAAGCAAATACGTTTTAGGAGTGCATGTGGACAACCAACAGAAAAACAGGATATTACGACAAATATAATAATTTATCTACAATGTTTCACGATTGTAGCCAAAAAAACTATTTTTGCAGTACCCGATTATGCAAGCAATCCGTATTATTACCAAAAGAACAAAATAAAACGCTAACTCATGAAAACAAGACTTATTTATCTTTTGCTAATCTTCTTCAGCCTGCAGTTTACCCTCTTAGCGCAAACAGACAGAAAAATTACACTCGATTTCCAAAACGAAGAATTGCCTGCGGCACTTAAAAAACTGGAGCAAGCCTCAGGTTACCGCATACTGTTCACTTATGATGATATACAGAAATATACAGTGAACCTTTCTATCAAGAACGAAACTATCACTCAAGCTATCAACGTTCTATTACAAGATAAACCACTAAACTATACGCTAAAAGGGAACCAATATGTGGTAGTTGTCTCCGCTTCCGTAAAAAGTGTTAACAGTTTGAAAGGGCAAATACAAGATGAGCAAAGCACACCGATGGAAAACGCCACCATTATGTTAAAGAAAGGAGAAAAAGTAATAACAGGTAGTATTACCGATGCAAACGGAAATTACTTTATCCCCAATATCCCTACAGGAGATTATAAACTCTGCGTTTCCTTCCTGGGATATGAAACCTACACCCGACCTCTTACCATTGTTTCAGATATGGTCATTCCCGAACCTATCATCCTGAAAGATACCTCTGTCGGGATGGGAGAGGTGGTAATTACTGCTTCAGTACCTACCTTTAAGATGAAAGGAGGTAATGTGGTTGCCAATGTTGCCAATTCCGTACTAAACCGAGAAACGAAAGTGATGGATGTGCTCCGCAAAATACCGGGTATGACCATGGAAGACGGACAACTCACCTCCTTTACCGGTGGTATTCCTATTATTTATATTAATGGAAAGAAAACTCGTTCCATTGACGAAGTGAAACAGTTGGAAGTAAAGAATATAAAAGATGTGGAGCTGATAACCAATCCGGGAGCAGAATATGATGCCTCAGTAGGTGCAGTGCTCCTTATCACCACCATACGGCGAACAGAAGGTTGGTCGGTGCAACTGGAAGGGGAACTGAGCCAAAACCATCGGCTGAGCAATGAAGAAGGCGTGAAACTAAACTATCAGACAGGCAATCTGAACCTGTTCGGTACATTTACTTACGGGGATTTCCGCCGCAAAAGCCACCAACTGATGAAAACAGTCATCACTGCTCCCGACACCGTATGGACACAAGACCTCGACCAGCAGTGTAAAGCCATGATTTATACTTCGTACAATTATTCTGCCGGTGCAGACTACAGCATCAATGACCGGCACAGCATCGGTATACAGTATGATGGCAATGTGACCACCGACTACAACGATGCCCCGTCGTATGCCCGTATCCTTGCCAACGATAAGCCTTACGATTATATTAAAGGGAACTCGATACTGAAAAACAACAATGACTATTACCATCACCTGAATGCCTATTATACAGGAAAATGGAACGAAAAGATAAAACTGGACATCTATACCGACTATGCCCGTATCCACAACGGACGCGTGCAAACAGTGACCGAGGAATCAGAGCGTTCAGGCCTGTCCGAAATCACTAACCGTAACAAAGCGGATTATAATGTGTATGCCGTAAGCCCGAAACTGGCTTATACCTTCAATGACAACCATTCATTAGTTTGCGGCGGGGAATGGAGCAAAGTAACCGGTGACAACTTCCTGACTTACGATGGCGGGAAAGGCAAAAATGCCCGTTCAAAAACAAACGAAGAAAAACGTGCCGGCTTCCTCTCATATAGTTATTCACAGAACAACTTCTCGCTTAATGCAGGTATACGTTACGAAAATGTAGCTTCGGGCTATCGTAATCTGTATGATGCATCGAACAACATCCATCGCACTTATCATAATTTCTTCCCCAGCTTCGGCATCTCTTATAAAATGAGTCAAGTTTCACAATCACTGAGTTACCGCATCAGCACTATCCGTCCGAGCTTCGATCAGCTGAATAACAACTCTTATTATGTAAATACCTATATGCGCCAGGAAGGAAATCCCGGTCTGCAACCCGAAATAGCCCATCAGATACAATACTCGTTGAGCTATGATTTTTTATATCTGTCACTCAGTTACCGTTATAAAAAAGATTATATAGGTACAGACTATACCACTGACCCTCAATATCCCAACATAACCAACTATACCTGGAAAAACTACAATAAACAGCAACGATGGATGGCGATAATCAACTTGCGTCACCGTTTCGGCTGGTACGAACCTTCGCTCACCGGAATGTTTCAGAAAAACATCCTGAAAGTGAAAAGCATGAATGAACGGATAGCCGTAGACCGCCCCGTATGGATTGTGACTTGGGAAAACAATATTCACCTCCCCAAGCATTGGCTTGCCAACATAGAATATAGTTACCAAAGCCCCGGTAGCATACAATGGTTTACTTTCCGAGAAGAACACAATTTGAATATCAGCCTCAGCAAGACATTCCTGAATGAAAAGCTACAAGTAAAACTGGCAGGCGAACATTTGCTGAACAGACGCATGAGCCTATATGACGGACGTATAAATAACATCTACTTCTGGCAAAATGAAGACCAGGACCAGCGACATGTTTCTTTAAGTGTGGTTTACCGTTTCAACAACTATTCAAAGAAATATAAGGGACAGAGTGCTGCCGATGATGTATTGAACCGCTTGTAATCTCTTCTACCTTTTCTTGTAAAAACGGTATCCAAACCCCAGCATCAGGTTGTTGGGGTTCTTAAATTTACTCAACTGATAGCCGACATGCAAAAACAAACGCGGTGTAATAGAAGTCTTAAGTGCCAGAATTTGATAAAATCCCTCCGTATCATCACCACTGCATATCAGATTCCGTCCGATACCGGCATTGATAGAAAAAATAGGCATAACCAGCTCCCCACGGACAGAAAGACCTACAGCAAACTGCTTGTGAAAAGGAGGACGATGGAACTTCACATCACTTGACGAACTTTCTTCTACTCGATAATCTTTGATATTAGCACTCTCGTCATATTGAGCATCCACAGACACACCGGCCCTAAAATACTTGTTGAAATTGTACATCGGATTAAAGTTCAACCCAACAATACCAAAAGAGCCGGGTACCAAACAAACGTCATAGCCATCCACGAATCCTCTTTTACGAGTAGCGCCATACACCACCAAGTCATAACTGATATAAGGTTTGATGGACAGCGATTTAAAACCTTGTACAGTTGTAGCCCTGTCTCCAAAAGTACGCACAATACCTACTCTTCCACCAATGGGATTGACACCTGAATTGGGATAATGTGTATTTCCATTGGAATAATGAGTAAAATCCATACCGGCGGTCAGACTCCATTGCGAATTAAGCTGCCAATTCAGGAAAAAGCCCAAATTGATGTAAGCATTGATTTTAGACCCGATAACCTCATTCTGCGGATTATATGTCCTATCATATTTCTTCCACCCGAAAGAAGCACCGAAATTCCATTCATAATCAAATGACAAACGGGGTGACAACTGCGCTATGCGTGACCCTTGAAAAGCATATACCGCTATGGGATTACCCAGTTCGGAAGGGCAGAAGAATGTATTGTAAGAAACTCCAATACCCTGATAAGCATGAGGATACAACCGACCTAAAGATGAATTCTTATCGAATTGAAAAGCATATTTCAGGTGTACAGAAAGAGCCTGCCTGATTCGTTGTTGATGCATATTGTCACCATCAAAGAAATCATTGGTAGGGGTCACATAACTGGGACGTACATCTAAGCCGAGTCTATGAATCAACTTATGGCTTACTGTGTCATTCTTTAATACATCCGGTTGCGTAGCCGTCTGAGCCATCAAATTTCCACCCATCGGGCAAACAGCCAAAAGGCCGGCAATATATAAGAGTAATTTCGTTTTCATTGTTCTAATTATTGAGCTTCTCACTCTTTATGAAATATCCTTTGGGCATCTTGCTTTGCAAAGTACCGGTAATGACTTTCTCTTTTTTTGTTTTGGGATGAACGGCATAAAGAGTAAAATTAGTCTCAAACCATTCATATTCCAGCAACAGGGTGATACGCTGCGAAGTTTTGGGCGGAGTAGTGACCGCCTCCTTTTCCGTATCAGGAAAAGGCAAAGGCAATTGTTGCATATCAGAAGCATATCGCGCCAGTTCTCCGTTCATCACCAGATGGCCATCTACAATGCCGGGAATCTCAACCTCCGGCTTACTATCTGCCAACAAATTAAAAGCCTCGGGATTATTACTGGTGAATTGTATCTGCCGATGCTCATCTTTGAAAGGGAAGATATAGTTGGTTACGATTGACTCATCTCCCCTGTTATTGACCACTATGCTCTTGCGCTCTTCTATTTGTTTATCCGTATAACTATAGGCATCAAGCGAATAAGTGATACGGTCAAATATATATCTGTCGGAAGGTGTTATGGATACATATATTTTTTTCGTTTCATATTCGTTACTTACCGTAACGCAAAACTGAAAAAGAGAAGAATACATATTTTCGTTTACTGTTATCTTCACCTCCCTAGGATGAGTACGCTCAATGGCAAAATCAACCATCTTATCTTTATAAATGATATCATCACAGACTATTTTGCCCAATCCTTCCAAAACAGGTGATTGATTCTGCGAAACTATATTACCATCTTTATCATAAACCGAATAATATAATGAAGAGTTATCATAATAATCATACACTCTCAGCAGGTCCCAATTGGAAGACTTAAAACGAATAGTCACCGAATCACCGTTTCCTTCTAAAGTCACATCAGAAACAGAAGGCTGAAAATCTTCAACGAAGACATCGCTATTACAACCGGATAATCCCATAAGGATAAAAATATATACTACGATATGCAGGAGAGTTTTCATGTTGTTTTGTGTTTTTCTTTCACATGGGCAAAAATAACATTTATTTCCGAACAATGCCATAAATACAGGCATATTTATCTGATTTTCCGTAAATTTGAATTCTTGCAGTCTTCATCACATATTTAACGTTATCGTCTTCTCTATATTAATTTGCTGCACAAAACAGGCATCATGGCTCACAACCAATAATGTTCCCCGATACTCCTTCAAAGTATCAGTCAATATCTCCATATTCATAATATCGATGTTATTGGTCGGTTCGTCCACTATAAACAGATCGGGAGTTTGCGCACTCACCATCAGACAGCAGAGAGAAAGTCTCATCTTTTCACCGCCACTCAGACAACTACATTTCTTATCCCAACCGGACACAGGAAAAAGAAAGCGGTTAAGAATGGTTTTAAGCTCATGGTCATAAAGTTTATTGTTAAAGGAAAAAAGCTGTTCAAAAACTGATAAGTCATCATGAATAATAGAATATTCCTGGTCAAGATAAACACATGTCAGCCCATCCATTCTTGTCAGTTCACCTGCAGTAGGAGAGAGGGTACCGGTCAGCAATTTCAATAAAGTAGTCTTTCCACTACCGTTAGCCCCTTTCAGATGAATACGATCCCCACTTTGTATCACAAAACTAAGAGGAGATTTCCACAATTCTTCAGACTGATAGGCATAATTCAGATTCTTGGCAGTAACCAGTACCTTGCCAATATGCAAGGAAGAAGAATTAAAATCCAGCCTCATTGTCTTCATGTCCGGTAATTCACTCCGAATATCAGTAACACTCTTTGCTAATGAATGTATTTTATCGGTATGAACATTGTTCAAGCGTACAGAACTTTTTTCTGCCTGATCTTTAAAAGTATTCATAGCCATCTTGCCAACTCCACTTTTTATATTCTGCTTCTTTCCACGCACATCGTGCTTCTGTTGACGCTCCATCACTTCACGTGCCTGTCTGCGTGCCTTCTGTAACTGCTTCCCATTCTCTTCCAACCGGGCTTGCAATGCTTGAACGGCCAACTCCTTCTGCTCTTTGTAAAAGTCATAATTCCCCGCATAATAAATTACTCCTTTCGACGTGAGTTCGTAAGTGGAAGAAAGCAGATTAAGCAATATCCGGTCATGGCTGACCACCAACATACCGGACGAAGTGGAAGTGATAAAGCGATATAATTTTCCACGGCTCACATCATCCAAATGGTTAGTCGGCTCATCCATCAGAATAAAAGACGGTGAATGTAAAGCAATTCCTGCCAAAAAAACCTTCGTCTTTTCTCCTCCACTTAACAAATGCATGGGATGGGAGAGAGGCACTCCCGGCAATCCCCATTCATGTAAAGCGGCAACCGCCTTTTCTTCTATATCCCAATCATCATCCAATACCGTAAAATGCTCCACAGAAACATCTCCTTGCAAAATGGCATGAAGTGCTTGTATCTTTCCTTCAATTCGCAAAGCCCCGGCTATCGTCAGATGATTAAATTGTCCGAAGTGTTGGGGAATATAATAAGGTGGTTCCAAACAAATCACTTCACCTTCCGAAGGTGATAATTCTTTTGTTATCAGCTGCATCAAGGTTGATTTTCCTGATCCGTTATTCCCGATAAGCGCTACTTTCTCACCTTTCCCCATAGAGAAACTGACATTACTGAAGAGCACATCTTTATCAGGATGCATATAAGTAACCGACTGTATATGTATACACATACTGTTTCTATAAAATTAAAATGTTAATACTGAAATGTATATTGTGGGAATAGAGGACAACTATTACACAACAAACGAATTCACTTCGCCTGCCGTCCCAACATGAAATAAATAGTTGTTTAAAAATAGATGTTTAGATTCTCATCGGAATGCTTTTAGATTTCGGGGACAAAGATAATTGTTTTTCAGTGATATACAAAAGTAAACGATAAATTTACTTATAATACATTATTCACCTGTCACCGGATGTTGTCTCCTCCGATTTTCAAACGCTGCATACGTTTTGAGCCCCCTAAGCCGTTTCATTAGCCGGACTAAGCGTTTTCGTCCTTTCGATTACGTCTGTCTATAAGTCGAATTACTACAGTCTTCTGCTTAAAAAGCCTTGGCTGACCCTAAGAAACGGCTTACTCTTCCCTTTGTTTCTGAATGAGCTTTAAATCCCCAAGAAAACAATGCGACCCCGTTATCCCACACTCCAATACCATAAAGAGAAGGAAGGTGTATCGAAACTCTCATAAACTAAAAATCACCCTCGCCACAGGTAGTTGTAGCAAGGGTGATTTCGATAAAACCAACTAATCACCAAACCATTAGAATGATTCGATAATCAGCTCTGATACCAACATTCTTCAATAGCCTCACCAAAAGCCTTGAATTGATATTAATCAAAGTCAGGTAAAGTAACCGAGAAATTAGGATTCGGTATATGCTGTGACTTGATTACTTCTTTCATTTGTTTTACAATTTCAGGATGTTCGGCTGCTACATCATGGTCTTCGTGAATATCCTCGGCAAGATTATAAAGGAAAGGTTTGCCACGTTTCACTACCATCTTCCAATCACCCATGCGGACACCTATCTGGTCAGTTTCGTCAAATTCCCAATAAAGGAAGTCATGTTGCTTTTGTCCTTCCTGTCCGGTCAAAGTAGGATAGATGGAGATTCCATCGAAATAATCAGTACCTTTTTTCTTTTTATTGGTATATTTCTTCACGTAGTTCTTCACACCTGCCACATCACAGAATGTCGGCATCAAATCATAAAACGCCAACTGATGGTCATTAACTTGTCCGGCTTTTACTTTACCCGGCCAGCGAACAATAAACGGAATGCGGATACCTCCTTCGTGACATTGACGCTTCAAACCGCGCAACTTACCGTCACGTCCAAAGAATGTAGGATCTGCACCACCTTCCTCGTGAGGACCGTTATCGCTGGTAAAGATAACCAGTGTATTTTCATCCATTCCCTTTTCTTTCAGCTTCTTCAGTACTTCACCCACATAATGATCCAAACGGGTAATCATACCGGCAAACTGCGCATGTGTATGAACAGAAGCATTGTAGCGAGAACCTTCCGAACCTCCCCATGTCTTGTCATGGAAGAACTTTTTCTGATATCCTTCCAAAATAGAATCCTCAGGTTGAACTAATTCTGCATGAGGCAATGTATAAGTAAAAATACCAAAGAACGGTTGTTTACCATCTTGCTTATCAAGCCATTTCATAGCTTCCTGATGAATCATATCGGCAGAGTATTGCGGACGTTTATAGTATTCTTTGCCGTACATGGGATATTTGATATTTTCATCCATTATCACACGCACCACAGCCGTATCACCTAATGACTTACTGTAACGGTTTAAAAAATTAGGATAGTAAAGATGAGCCTGAAACTGACATATAAAACCATAAAACTCATCAATACCCCGTTTGTCGGGAGTAGAAACAGAACCTTCATATCCTCCTGCCCATTTACCGAACATACCGGTAGTATAACCATTATCCTTCATTATCTCGGGAATGATTATGTGTTCGGGGTCATAAGGATGCTGTCCCACCACTGAATATTCTTTGTTATTACCATACATCACGATGGGAGCGTCACGCCAATACTCTTTATTTCCACGCACTTCACAGTGACCGGTATGCTGTCCTGTCATAAACGAAGCACGGGAAGGTGCACTGACCGGACTTCCTGAATAAGCCTGAGTAAAGCGCATACCCTCTTTGGCCATATTATCAATATTAGGAGTACTGATATATGATTGACCGTAACAACCCAAGTCACCATATCCCATATCATCACACATAATGTATATGATATTTGGCTTCACATCATGACTCTTTTGTGCATAAGCACCCAATGAAGTAAGGGCAAGTCCACTGCCCAGCCATAAAAGTTTTTTGTTCATTCTATATATCTATTAAAGGTTAAACGCAAAGGTATACAAAAGCAACTAATATTATTGATAAACAGTGCAATTTATGAATTATATTTCAGACAACAAAGAACATGAATAAAAAAATAATCTTAACTTTGCTCTTATAAGCAACCATATTACAAACAGCAAGTAAAATGAATAAAAAACTATTATTCACCCTGTTACTGACAGGGACTACCTCCGTCGGACATGCTACCGATGAGGCCAGACTACTACGCTTTCCTGCTACAAACGGACAGGAAGTTGTGTTCTCCTATGCAGGCGATTTGTACAAAGCTCCCCTGAAAGGCGGAGAAGCACAACGCCTCACTTCGCATATCGGCTATGAAATGTTTGCCCGTTTCTCGCCCGATGGCAAATCTATCGCCTTCACCGGACAATATGACGGAAATACGGAAGTGTATCTGATATCTGCCGATGGAGGAGAACCGACCCGACTGACTTACACTGCCACCAACAGCCGTGATGACTTGGGAGACCGTATGGGGCCGAACAATATCGTCATGACGTGGAGCCCCGACGGTAAGAACATCGTCTATCGGAATCGTATCAGTGACGGATTTGACGGAAAACTCTGGACGATATCCAAGGACGGAGGCATGTCTCAACTCATTCCATTGCCCGAAGGCGGATTCTGTTCTTACTCTCCAGATGGTAAGAAGCTGGCTTACAACCGTGTAATGCGTGAATTCCGTAACTGGAAATACTACCGTGGCGGAATGGCTGACGATATCTGGATTTACGATCCTGCAAACAAAAAAGTGGAAAACATTACCAATAATGTGGCGCAAGACATTGTCCCCATGTGGATAGGCGACGAGATTTTCTTTATCTCCGACCGTGACATGACCATGAACATCTTTGTCTACAATACCCAAACGAAACAGACTGAGAAAGTTACCAACTATACAGACTACGATGTCAAATTCCCCAGCTCGAACGGCGAAGTCATTGTATATGAGAATGGAGGATACCTTTATAAACTCGACCCGAAGACTCGCCAAACCGAAAAAATATCCATTACTTTAAAATCTGATAATATCCTTGCCCGCAAGGAAATGAAAAAAGTAGGGGGAAATCTGACTGCAGTCAGTCTTTCTGCCGACGGACACCGGGTAGCGGTAACTGCTCGCGGCGAAGTGTTTGATGTTCCGGCAGATAAAGGAGTAACCCGCGACATTACTCGTACTCCGGGGGCCAACGAGCGCGATGCAGTTTGGAGCCCGGACGGAAAATACATCGCCTATATCAGCGACCGGACCGGAGAAACTGAAGTCTGGCTGCAACCCTCCGAAGGCGGAGAACCTATCCAACTGACTGAAAACAACGACACCTACATCCGCCAACTGATGTGGAGTCCGAACAGCAAAAAAGTGCTCTACACCGACCGCAAAAACCGTATCGTGGAAGTAGATGTCAACTCAAAATCCAAAAAAACTGTCATGCAAAACCCTGAAGGAGAGTTTTATTCAGTCAATTACTCTCCCGACAGCCAATGGATTACTTATACCAAATCGGGCAAGAACAACATGTCTGTGGTCTATGTATACCATCTTACTTCGGGTAAAGAATATCCTGTAACAGAGAAATGGTATGACTCTTCATCGCCCTGTTTCAGCACTGACGGCAAATATCTCATTTTTACTTCCGAGCGCGATTTCAACCCCATCTATAGCCAGACAGAATGGAATCATGCTTACAACCGTATGGGGGGAGTATATATTGCTTTACTCGCCAAAGATACCCCATCTCCTTTCCTGCCATCGGACGAAAAAATCAGCATCGAAGATAATGCTTCCGGAAACAAAGCCGCAACCAAAGAAAATAAAGCGGATAACAAAGCCGGTCAAGCAACCGGAGTAACCATCGATACCGAAGGATTGCCCGGACGCTTGCTCAAACTTCCTCTTGCGGCAGGCTATTATTATCAACTTTATTCCGACGGAAAAAAAGTATGGTATTCCAACTCCGGCAACACCAAAGTATTCGACTTGGCTGAACAAAAAGAAGAAATCGTGGCCGAAGGAGCCAACATGAGCGTAGCCGAAGGAAACAAAAAAGCCATCTTCTACAAAGGCGGCGACTTGTATGTATGTGATTTCCCTTGCAACAAAGCTTCTTTGGACAAGAAAGTAAACCTCGACAACATGATTGCCCCGATAGACTATCCACAAGAGTGGGCACAGATTTTCGATGAAACCTGGCGGGCTTTCCGCGATGGTTTCTATTTGGAAAATATGCACGGAGTAGATTGGAAAGCCATCAAAACAAAATATGCCGCTTTGCTTCCATACGCAAAAACCCGTTTAGACCTCAACTACATTATCGGTGAGATGATTGCCGAATTAGCCTGTGGACATGCGTATGTGAACCCCGGAGAAATCAAGGGTCCCGAACGCATCAAGATGGGTTTGCTGGGAGCCGAGCTGAACCGCGATAAAAGTGGATTCTACCGTATCGAAAAGATTTTACCGGGAGCCATTTACAGCCAGAAGCTCCGCTCTCCGCTTACCGAACCGGGTCTTGGCGTAAAAGAAGGTGACTACATCACTGCCGTCGACGGTATCCCGACTACCACTGTAGACAATATTTATAGTTTACTAATAGGCAAAGCAGGTGTACTGACCGAATTAAGTATCAACAGTACTCCATCAGCCAAAGGTGCACGTCAAGTAGTAGTAAACCCGATCGACAATGAATATCCGTTGTATCACTACAATTGGGTGCAAAACAATATCAAGAAAGTAGAAGAAGCCACCAACGGCCGTGTAGGTTATGTCTATATCCCCGATATGGGTCCTGACGGACTGAACGAATTTGCCCGTTATTTCTATCCACAGTTGGACAAGGAAGCACTCATCATCGATGACCGTGCCAATGGCGGCGGCAATGTCTCACCCATGATTATCGAACGTTTGCTTCGCCGGCCTTATCGTCTGACCATGAGCCGCACATCCACAAAAGTGGGAACTATTCCCGATGCCACACTGGTAGGACCGAAAGTATTGCTAATCAATAAGTATTCGGCTTCGGACGGTGACTTGTTCCCTTGGAGCTTCAAAGCAAACAAAATCGGTAAAGTAATCGGTACCCGGACTTGGGGCGGCATTGTCGGAATCAGTGGTCCGCTGCCTTATATGGACGATACGGACGTACGTGTTCCCTTCTTTACCAACTTCGATGCCAAGACCGGTCAATGGATTGTGGAAAACCATGGAGTAGACCCCGATATCCTGATTGACAATGACCCGATAAAAGAACAGATGGGAGAGGACCAGCAACTGAATAAAGCCATAGAGGTCATTATGCAAGAGCTGAAAGACCGCAAACCATTGCCTAAAGTTCCGGCTCCGAGAACATTCAAGGACTTGGGATTGAAACAATAAATATCACCCGGTTGCTCTATGCATTCAGGAGTGTCAAAATTAAGATGGTCTATCAAACCGTCAACTGTAGGGGCAGGGTCTGCCTGCCCGAATACATTCACCAATACACAAAGTGAACTTTTTCGGGCAAGCAGACCTATCCCATCAATAAAAACATTAGAAAACTAAAAACAATATGAAACACATCCATTACCTGCTGTTATCAGTACTATTGGCATTCAGCTCTTGCCAAAACAATGAAGAAACCGTAATTGAAAATAACTTTAAAGGGCATTACAAGATTACCGCCATGGAATCAGACCAACCTCTTGACCTGAACAATGACGGCATCAGTTCTTCCAATCTTTATGAAGAGATAGCTGCCCCCGTACACGGCAATAATAAAGACGAGACGCCTATTCCTTTCTATCATTTTGAAGAATGGAGCAACTACGCCGAAGTCCGCCCGGCTTTCGATGACCAACCTGATTATCAACTGCTGCTACTAAGGCTTCCTTTGCAAGAAATCATTTTTCAGAACCGGAAAGAAACAGAACCTTATCTGGCATTCTACACACACGACTTGACTGATTACGAATATACACTCACCGAAGATTCGAGAGTGGATTTAAGATTGGTCAATCCCGGTGCGGTCCGCCTGGGTGTGGTGGAACGACTGGAAAGAACCGGCAAAGACACTTTTGTTGTAGAAATGACAGCCCGTTACTTTGACTTCTTCAACCATCAATGGACTTATACCCGCATCAACGTAACCTACGAAAAGGTAGAAAGAAGCTCCGAATGATGTAGACACAGAAGCCCCATGTACCGGATTATTTTCTTTCCCCGTTCTTTCTGTTATCTCCCCGACTTTCATTATCTTTGCAACCACTTAATAACAAAGATATTAAATAACAAAAATAAATCATGGAATACAATTTCAGAGAGATTGAAAAGAAATGGCAGCAACGATGGGTAGAAAATAAAACCTATCGGGTGACTGAAGACGAATCAAAAAAGAAATTCTACGTGCTTAATATGTTCCCTTATCCATCGGGAGCAGGATTGCATGTGGGACACCCGCTGGGATACATTGCCAGCGACATTTATGCACGTTACAAACGCTTGCAGGGCTTTAATGTCCTCAATCCGATGGGATATGATGCTTACGGACTTCCTGCCGAACAATACGCTATCCAGACCGGACAGCATCCCGCCATCACTACCGTCAACAATATCAACCGCTACCGCGAACAATTGGACAAAATCGGTTTCTGTTTTGACTGGGACCGTGAAGTCCGCACTTGTGAACCGGGTTATTATCATTGGACACAATGGGCTTTCCAGCAGATGTTCAACAGCTTTTATTGCAATACCTGTTCATCGGCACAACCTATCAGCAAACTGATAGAGCACTTCGCACAGAAAGGAACCGAAGGACTCGATGTAGCTTGCAGCGAAGAACTCAGCTTCACAGCCGGAGAATGGAATGCCAAGAGCGAAAAAGAACAACAGGAAATCCTGATGAACTACCGCATTGCCTATTTGGGAGAAACCATGGTGAACTGGTGCCCGCAACTAGGAACTGTTCTTGCCAATGACGAAGTGGTGGATGGAGTTTCTGAACGCGGCGGTTTCCCCGTCGTTCAGAAAAAAATGCGTCAATGGTGCCTGCGCGTTTCGGCTTATGCACAACGGCTCCTTGAAGGACTGGATACGGTGGACTGGACAGACTCACTGAAAGAAACCCAGCGCAACTGGATTGGCCGTTCGGAAGGTACGGAAGTACAGTTTAAGGTAAAAGACAGCGATATCGAATTCACTATCTTCACTACTCGTGCAGATACCATGTTCGGTGTAACCTTCATGGTACTGGCACCCGAAAGCGAACTGGTTGCCCAACTTACCACTCCTGAACAAAAAGAAGAAGTGGACGCTTATCTGGACCGCACCAAGAAACGTACCGAACGCGAACGCATCGCCGACCGCCGTGTGACCGGCGTATTCAGTGGTTCGTATGCTGTCAACCCGTTCACCGGTGACGCCGTTCCCGTATGGATTAGCGACTATGTACTGGCCGGATATGGTACAGGCGCTATCATGGCGGTTCCTGCCCATGACAGCCGTGACTATGCTTTTGCAAAGCATTTCAACCTGCCTATCATTCCACTGGTAGAAGGTTGCGATGTAAGCGAAGAAAGTTTCGATGCCAAAGAAGGAATTGTGTGCAACTCTCCCCGCAAAGATGCTACCCCTTACTGTGACCTCTCATTGAACGGCTTGACCATCAAAGAGGCTATCGCCGCTACCAAAGAATATGTAAAAGCCCACAACCTGGGACGTGTGAAAGTGAACTACCGTCTTCGCGACGCCATCTTCTCACGCCAGCGTTATTGGGGCGAACCGTTCCCGGTATATTACGACGCCGATGGCATGCCTCAGATGTTGCCGGAAGAATGTCTGCCCTTGTTGCTGCCGGAAGTAGATAAATTCTTGCCTACCGAGACGGGCGAGCCTCCATTAGGACACGCCGTTAAATGGGCTTGGGACACGGTAAACCAAAAAGTCACCGAGGTATCGAAGATCGATAACCAGACGATCTTCCCGCTAGAGCTTTGTACGATGCCGGGCTTCGCCGGTTCTTCCGCTTATTATTTGCGCTATATGGACCCGCATAATGATAAAGCCTTGGTAGCTAAAGACGTGGATGAATATTGGAGAAACGTGGATTTATATATCGGTGGTACGGAACACGCTACCGGCCACTTGATTTACAGCCGTTTCTGGAATAAGTTCTTGTTCGACTTGGGTATCGTTTGCGAGGAAGAGCCGTTCAAGAAATTGATCAACCAAGGTATGATCCAAGGACGCTCGAACTTCGTGTACCGCATCAACGGAACCAATAAATTCGTTTCCTTGAACTTGAAAGACCAATACGAGGTCACCCCTATCCATGTAGACGTAAATATCGTATCTAACGATCTGTTGGATATAGAGGCTTTCAAGAACTGGCGTCCGGAATACAACGACGCAGAGTTCATATTGGAAGATGGTAAATATATCTGCGGATGGGCGGTCGAGAAGATGTCCAAATCCATGTTCAACGTAGTGAACCCGGATATGATCGTTGAGAAATATGGTGCCGATACCCTACGTTTGTACGAGATGTTCCTAGGCCCGTTGGAGCAATCCAAGCCTTGGGATACGAACGGTATCGATGGCGTACACCGTTTCTTAAAAAAGCTTTGGGGTTTATTCTTCGGCAATACGGATACCCTGCAAGTTACCGATGCCGAGCCTACGGCCGACGAATTGAAATCCTTGCATAAGCTGATCAAGAAAGTAACGTTCGACATCGAGCATTTCTCATACAACACGTCCATTAGCGCCTTCATGATTTGCGTGAACGAGTTAACGAGCTTAAAATGCAGCAAGCGCGCCATCTTGGAGCCGCTGATCACTTTATTGGCTCCGTTCGCTCCTCATATAGCGGAAGAGCTATGGCATCAATTAGGACATGATACGACCATCTGCGATGCCCGGTGGCCGAAACACAACGAAGAATATCTCAAGGAGAAATCCGTTGTTTACGCGATCTCATTCAATGGTAAAGCTCGCTACAACCTAGAGCTACCGGCGGATATTTCTAAGGAGGACGCCGAGAAAGCGGCTTTGAATCATGAGAACTCAGCGAAGTGGATGGAAGGCAAGGCCGTTAAGAAGGTTATTGTCGTTCCCGGCAAAATCGTTAATATCGTAGTGGGATGAACTTAAAACTCACAAAAATCTATTTTTCCGTACAGGATTATCTAATGATCCTGTTCGGAACTTTATTATACGGATTCGGATTCAACGCCTTTATCCTTTCCAACGAGATCGTGACTGGTGGAGTAAGTGGTATCTGCGCATTGATCTTCTTTGCCTCCAATGGATTGATCCCGGTATCCGTATCTTATTTTGTCATCCTTGTTGGTGGTAGCTTTAAAGATCCTTGGTCTAAAATTCTTGATAAAAACTATTTTCGGAGTTTTCTCACTCTCGGCTTCTCTCTCTCTTTTCGAGTGGCTGCTGAAAGGACAACCTATACTGCACGACCAGCCGTTTATGGCTATCATAATCGGAGCGTTTATGTGTGGTGCCGGACTAGGATTGGTATTCTCGGCGAACGGTAGTACCGGAGGTACGGATATTATCGGTGCGGTAATCAATAAATATAAGAATATATCAATCGGACGTATCCTTCTGTTTTGCGATTTCTTCATCATCAGTTCCTCTTTCTTCCTGTTCCATAACGTGGACAAGATCGTTTTCGGTTTCGTGGAGATGGTCATAAGCAATTACGTTCTCGACATGGTATTGAACGGTAACCGCCAATCCGTACAATTCCTCATCTTCTCCCAGAAGTACGACGAGATAGCGGATCGCATCATCCATGAGTTAGGCCGTGGCTGCACGATACTGGAC
>OODH01000857.1_pt1 | contig 21783 bp, 19 predicted proteins | sample 1671391 | NCBI WGS metagenome assembly OODH01 (sample SAMN06348152, study PRJEB24527) | human gut metagenome | biome: human gut; feature: ankylosing spondylitis patient; material: feces | host: Homo sapiens | place: China | collected 2015-10 | reverse complement strand
GCCAGATGTACTGGGCCGACCCCGTCACCGGCTGCAGCCCCAACTTCTGGCTGCGGGCCATGGGCTGGTTCATGGTGGCGATGGTGGACGTGCTGGAGCGGATGGATGAGCAGCTCTACAACGAGTACCGCGGCATCATGGCGATGTTCAAGCAGACCATTGAGGACGTCCACAAGTTCCAGGACGAGGAGACCGGCATGTTCTGGCAGGTGATGGACCACCCCGGCGTCGAGGGCAACTACCTCGAGACCAGCGGCACGGCCCTCTTCGCCTACGCTGTGCTCAAGGGCGTGCGTCTCGGCTACCTGCCCAAGCGGATGGCCGCATGGGCCGAGAAAGCCTTCTACGGCACCTGTGACAAGTATCTGAGCAAGAACCCGGACGGCAGCCTGCAGCTGGACGGCATCTGCCTCGTGGCCGGCCTCGGCGGCAAGGACCACCGCGACGGCTCGCTGGCTTACTATTTCAGTGAGCCGGTGGTCTGCAACGATGCAAAGGGCGTCGGCCCGCTGGTGCTGGCCTACACCGAGATGATCGCACGGAAGTGACCTCTCCCCTATAGCAGAAGACCTCCGCAGCCTTTCCGGGCTGCGGAGGTCTTTTTTACATTGGAATTTATTGTTTCTGTTCAGGGCCAAAGAAATGCAGGACCCTCAGCGGAGTCTCCGCATCCAGTGTAAATCTTCCCGTTCCAGCGGGGACAAAGAGCTGGTCGGTCTTTTTCAGAGGCAGGCTGCGGCCGTTTGCGCTCAGGGTCCCTGCGCCTTCCAGCACATAGATGCCGCTGCCGCGGGGCGGGCAGTCCACCGTCAGGGTGTCGGAGACCTTTACTTCGTCCAGACGGAAAAGCGGCGTATTGCGATAGCCCACCAGCGTCGTGATGCTTCCGCCCGCCGTTTTCAGCACCGTTTCCGGTTCAATGAACCAGCGGTCGTGGATCTCCTCGCGGCTGTGCGGCTCATAGTGGAAGCATTCGAACATCTTTTCAAAGCCAAGCCCCTGATGGCACATACTGTCGGCCACGGCAAAGCCGCTGGGCGTCGTGCGCTCCACCCGGATCGTATAATCCGTCGGCTCCTGGATCTCCACGAGGAAGCAGCCTGCGCCGATGGCGTGGGGCATACCGCCCTCGATCAGGATGGTGTCGCCCGGATGCACCGGGTATTTCTGCATCCCGGCCAGCATCCCGGGAATATCCTGTGCGTGGAACAGCGCTTCCCACCGCGCGCGGGTCATGTCCGGCTGGAAGCCGTAGTAGATGCAGGGTTCTTCGCCGTTCACGGGGTGGCCGCTGAGGATGTGCCAGCACTCGGTCTTGCCGTACTGGCTCTGGAACAGCCGCAGGGCCGTCGGCTTGTCGGGATGCACCTGCAGAGTCAGACGCTCGGCACTGTCGATGAGCTTGGTCAGCACGCCGAGGGTGGGCTGCGCTGCGCCTTTGCCGAGATAGCCCTCCGTATCGCTTTCCAGCACCGATCTCAGGGTGACGTCGGTGCCGCGCAGGTGGCTCATGCCCTCTTCGGGGAATTGCTCCCGTCCGGCGTTGCGGGCGGCGACGGTGGAAAGGATCCACTCTTCGGGGAAATGCCCGTCCTCGCCGTTGGAGTCACCGTGCAGGGCGTCCAGCATCCGGCCTCCCAGATAGGTGCGCCACGCCCGGGGATTGTCCAGCAGGAAAGGAAAATCTGTTGTCGGTTTCATAAAACCCTCCATAAAAGGCACAGAGCCTGCCTTTCCAAGGCAGGAAAGACAGGCTCCGCTTTATAGATAGAAGAATCAGAGAGATGTGGAACGCTTGATTTAAGCGCCGTACACGAGGTTCGGCAGGAAGAGCACCGCCTGCGGGAAGAATATCATGAACAGGATGACACACACGATCGCGAGGTAGAAGGGCCAGCCTTTCTTGAAGGTCTCCTCAATGGGACACTCCATGATGTCAGACACGGCATACAGCGCGGTGCCGACAGGGGGAGTCATGACGCCGAAGGTGACGGTGGTCATCATGATCATGCCGAACACGACTTCGTTGACGCCGATGCTGCGCATGACGGGCAGCAGGATGGGGGTCAGGATCAGGGCGATAACGGTGGTCTCCATGAACATACCGCAGATCAGCAGGAAGACGACGACCAGCAGCAGCAGGATCGCGCTGTTGCTGGTGATGCCCAGCAGAGCGTTTGCAATGGTGACAGTGATGTTATCGAACACGATGCCGTAGCCGAACACGCCGGAGAACGCCAGAATGATGGTGATGACGGTGATGTCCTTCACGCTGTCGCGCAGGGTCTGCAGCAGGCTCTCCCAAGTCAGCTCGTGGTAGAACACGGTGCCGACCAGCAGGGCGTATGCGCAGGCAAAGGAGCCGGACTCGGTGGGGCTCATGATGCCGAAGCGGATCAGGACGATCAGCAGGACAGGGAACAGAATGGCCCAGATACTATCCAGCAGAGCCTTCAGGATCTCAGACAGCGGAGCCGGATGGTCATGCTCGGGCTTGTAGCCGAAGCGGCGGGCGCTCCAGGTGACGGCCAGCATCAGCAGCACGCACATCAGGACGCCGGGGACCCAGCCAGCCATGAACAGACGGCCAATGGACACCTCGCCGACGGTGCCGTAGATGATCAGGCCCATGCTCGGCGGAATGGTGGCGACGATCAGGCCGGACAGGCCGTTGATGGCGGCAGACCAGCCCCGGTCGTAGCCCAGACGGGTCATCTCAGGTCCGAGGATGCGGCACTCCATCGAAGCATCTGCAACCGCAGAACCGGAGACGCCGCCCATCAGGGTAGACATCAGGCAGGAGACCTGACCGATGTTGCCGTACATATGGCCGGTGCAGGCGTTGGCAAAGCGCATCAGGCGCTTGGTGATGCCGCAGCTGTTCATCAGGTTGCCGGCCAGAATGAACAGGGGGATGGCCAGCATGGTAAAGCTCTGAGAAGTGGAAATGGATTTCTGCACCAGAACGGTCATGGGCAGGTCGCGGATCATAAAGAACGAGAAGCCCGACAGACCGATGGAGAATGCCACGGGCATACCCAGCAGCAGAAACACAAAGAAGATACCGATTGCAATAAACATTAGCCGACGTCCCTCCCTGCTTCGTGTTTGACTTCCTGACCAGCAGGCGTCTTGACGCGCTCAATGATGTTCCGGATGGTGGAGATGAGCATAAAGAAGGAGCCGACAGGCACAGCCATCGTGACCCAGCTGTAGCTGATGTGCAGAGAAGTGATCTGACGCGCCCAGCCGGAAGTGGTCATGCCGTAGCCGTAGTAGATCAGCACGCAGAGGAACGCTGCGATGATGACCTTGAACAGGATGTCCAGAACCTTCTGCACACCGGCGGGGAACTTCTTGACGAACAGATCAACGCCGATCAGGCCGGAGCCGCGCATGGCGACGTCGCTGCCGAGGAAGATCAGCCATGCGAAGGCGATCAGTGCAACGTCCTGTGCCCAGTTCAGCGGATGGCCAATGGTACGCATCAGCGCCGAAACAAAGACGAGGACCGCAATGCCTGCAACCAGGATCAGAGCGATCAGCTCTTCCAGCTTACAGACTTTTTCATAAAATTTCTTCATAGAAAGTCGTCCTTATTCACAATACCTCCTGCACAGCGAGCTGCCATGCAGGAGGACATTTACGTTATGGTCGATTCAGCTTTTTAAGGGATCAGGCCTCGACGCCGGCTTCCTTGTACAGCTGCTCGCGCAGCTCGGTCCAGCCCAGCTTCTCGTATGCGGGCTTGACAGCCTCACGGAAGATGTCCTTATCGACCTCGACGATGGTCATGCCGTTGTCGGTCAGGGTCTTCTCCATGTCATCCTGAGCAGCGATGATGTCCTGAGCATTGTTGTATGCGCAGTCGTTGAAGTCCTTCTTCATGACTTCCTGATACTCGGCGGGCAGCTTGTCGAACCATGCCTGACCGCAGATGACCATGTTGAACAGGTTGATGTGCTCGGTCTTGCTGACGTACTCGCAGACCTCGTAGATCTTGCTGGAAACAGCAGAGGTGTACTGGACTTCGCAGCCGTCGATGGACTTGGTCTGGATGCCGTTGTAGACCTCAGACCATGCGATGTTGTACGGGGTAGCGCCCATAGCGGAGATGGACTCAACGTACGGGTCAGCACCGGGGGTGCGGATGACAGCGCCCTTCAGATCGGCGGGGGTGTTGTAAGCCTTGTGGCCCATGAAGGAACGAGCACCGTCGTAGTAGTTGTAGCACAGGCCGCAGATGCCGTTGTTGGCCAGGTCAGCGTCCCAGCCCTTGAAGGTATCGGTAGCCATCAGCTTCATGCCGTCCTCGTAGTTGTCCACGATGTAGGCCATGTTCATGATGCCGATGTCGTTGACGTAGCTGGACAGACGGCCTGCGTCGGTCAGGACGGCGATGCCCATGCCCTGCAGAGCCTGGTCGATCATGTCTTCCTCACCGCCCAGCTGGCTGGAAGGATAGATGGTGACCTTCACATGGCCGTCGGTGTCCTCAGCCACCTTGTCGGCAGCAGCCTGCAGGCCCTGATAGATCATGGAAGTATCGGTCTGGGTGGTGGAGAGCTTCAGCTCAAAAACCTCACCGGATGCAGCAGAACCGGCAGTGGAGCCGGAAGCAGCGGTGCCGGCGGTAGAAGCGGAAGAACCGCCGCAGGCGGTCAGGGCAGCAGTTGCAGCCATAGCGCCGCAGACAGCGAGAAACGAACGACGAGAGATCTTCTTCATGTGATTTTTCCTCCTGATTTTTCCAAACAGATCTTGCTCTTCTCGGATGAGCCTCGCGCAGGCCCATCTGATTTTCATGGCTTTATCATACCATGTTCATGTCCTGTTCACAGCTGTAGAATGTCACAAGCAGAATGTGACATTCTGCCAAATGAATCATGACAAATGTCACTTCTTTCGTCAAACAGTCGAATAAAAGCCCGTTTTTATGCAGCAGTTTGCACAAAAACGGGCTTTCCGCGTGGATTTTTTGTCAGCTTGTCAATGTGACGTCGAGCTGCTGCTGAATTTGCAGCAGCTGCAATTCAAAGTTCTTGTCTGCCGACATGGCCTCGGTGATCAGGCGGTCGGCGCTCTCCATTGCCTGATGATACCGCGCAAAGCGGGGCGTGGCAAGCGTATCCTCCATGATGGCAGGCAGAGTAGACATTCCGCGGGAGGCGGTGTCCTGCGAGTCCAGCTGAAGCAGCCGGGCGACCTCATCCGATTCCGTCACACTGTGCAGGGCGGACACGCCGCTCAACTCGGTGTAGACCATCGTCTGCATCTCCTCCGTGCAGGCAATGGTCTTCAGCAGCTCCCACGACAGCCGGGAATGCTTTGTGCGCTGGCTGATGCCCAGCATGAGGGTGCTCAGCCGGGAGTAGTTGCCGCCGCCGACGCTTGTGCCGCTGGGCATGGCGATGCAGTCCCACTCAAAGTTCGATGAGCGCTTGATGCGCCACGGATACGGCTCATAGCTGCGGTACTCGGAAAAGAGCATCGGGCGGAACGCCACTCTGCCCTCGTCGAAGGTCTTTTCGCTCAGATCCGTTCCGGCGTTGAGCTGGTAGATCTTCCGCGCAAACTGCATGGCGGACTCCTGTGCGCTCTGGTTCAGCAGGCAGTGCTGGCCGTCCTCGCTGAACAGCGAACAGCCGTTGGCCACCAGCGCCTCTTCCCAGCCGTAATCGTAGACGCCGAACTGGTCAACGATGCCGTCCCCGTCCGTGTCTCTCGTCAGCTGCTCACACAGGCTGTAAAACTCATCCCACGTCCAATCGTTATCCGGGATGCGGATGTGCTCTTTTTGGAGCAGTGTCTTATTGATGAACATCATCTGCGGCACGCATTCCAGCGGCAGCGCATACTGTTTCCCCTTGTCGGCTCCGGCCTGCAATGCCGCCGGGTAAAAGCCGCTCAGATCCGCTTCCGGGTCTTGCTTCATGAAGGGATCCAGCTCCCGCAGGGAAGCTGTATCGCTGAAAATTACAAAGTCCTCGGGAAGGATCACCATCACATCCGGCTCCTGCCCCAGCAGGTACTGGCCGCTGAGCCATTCGGTGTAGTCTTCGACCCGGATGCCGCTGGTGTACTCGACTTTCACGTTGGGGTGCTCTGCCTCAAACTTTTCAATGGCGGCGTCAATAAAGGTATAGTAGTTCTCGCCCGGGACATTCCAATAGCTGTCACACGGGAAGCCGATGTGCAGCACCACCGGACGGCTGGCAGCCGCCAGAATGATGACCGCTGCCAGCAGAAAGGGCAGCGCGGCTTTCCAGTACCGGCTCATACGTCTGCCTCCGGCTGGCTGTTCTGGTTCTGCACCGCCCAGATGGCCAGCTGGGTGCGGTCACGGAGTTCCAGCTTGCGCAGGATGCTGCTGATGTAGTTGCGCACCGTGCCTTCGGAGAGATAGAGTCTGCCCGCGATCTCCTTGTTGGAGAGGCCGCAGCCCACCTCGCGGATGACCTGCCACTCCATCTTGGTCAGCTCCAGTGCATTCTTTTTGTTCACGCGCACCTGCACGTCGCCCTGTGCCATGCGGGAGAACATCTGCAAGACCTTGGACGCCACATCCGGGGCGATGATGGAGCCGCCCCGCGCGGCCTCCCGCACGGCGTTGGTCAGGCCGTCCACCGAGACGCCCTTGAGCAGGTAGCCGGAAGCGCCGTACCGCAGAGCGTCAAACACATAATCGTCATCGTCAAAGGTGGTCAGGATGATGACCTTGATGCCCGGAAACTCCTGCTTGATACGGCGGGTACACTCCACGCCGTCCATCTCGGGCATCCGAATGTCCAGCAGCACCACGTCGGGCTGCTTTTCCTCCACGAGTTCCAGCGCTTCACAGCCATTGGCGGCTGTACCCACCATCTCAATGTCTTCCTGCCTGCTCATCACAAAGCTGAGGCTCTGACGGATCAGTTCCTGGTCGTCGGCCAGAAGCACCTTTATCATACCGTTTCCTCCTGTTTCCTCTTTTCACTGCCCGGGGTCTTGCGCAGAGGGATCTCTGCCCGGATGCAGAACCCGTCGCTGTTCTCATACCAGAACGTGCCGCCCAGCATGAGCATCCGCTCCTGCATATGCTGCAGGCCAAAGCCCGGCGTCACGCTCTTGCAGCCGATGCCGTTGTCCTTCACCGACACTTCCAGCACGCCGTCCTCGATATGGCACCGCACCTGGACCCGGGTGGCGTGGCCGTGGCGGATGGCGTTGGTGATGCCCTCCTGCACGGTGCGGTAGACGCAGTCTTCCTCATCCTGCGAGAGCGTCAGCCCGGCCAGCGACTCTTCCAGCTGGATCTGCGCGCCGCTGCTCTGCGCCATGCTGGTACACATCTTGTTGAGCGCACCCGAGAGGTTTTCTTTTTCCAGCGAGTCCGGCCGCAGCGCCTTGACCGAGCGCCGGACATCGTTCATTCCGTTGCGGGCGGTGTCGGCTATCAGCTCCATCTGATGCCGTGCCATCTCGGGCGAGTCGTCCATCATCTGGATGCAGGCGTCTGCGCCCGCCGTGATGCCCGTGAGCACATGGCCTAACGTGTCGTGGATCTCCCGCGCAAGGCGGTTGCGCTCCTGCACCTGTGCGGTGTGGGCGCTCTCCTCGGCGTAGATGCGCAGCTGCTCGTTGGCCTGCTGCAGCTGCTGGTTCAGGTTCAGGATCTCCTGTTTCTCGCTGGTCTGCTGGCTGATGAACAGCACCATGTACAGGATGAAGAGTATCATTTCCAGCGCCGACAGGCTCTCGATCACCAGCTGCAGGACGCTGCGGGTGTGCAGGCTGTAAAAAGCCAGGTATTGTTTCAGCGTCACGGCATGGAGGGCGCTGGTGGCGGCGTCCATGTTGCAGAAAAGGTACACCACGATCATGGCGCTCAGAAAGCGCTTCTGCCGGAGAGAGCGCGGGTCGTCCACCATATCCACGATCGCAAACAGAGCGATCTTGTCGCAGTTCTGCTGGAAGATCAGCGCCGAGGCACTGTACAGCACGCCCTCCAATAAATATAACTGCCAGCTGCTGCGGGAGAGAAAGCCGCTGTCCACCTCATGGGAGCACTTGCTCAGGATGGTGCCCACCGCTGCCAGCATCACACCCAGGGCAAGCACACCGGGGCGGTACGGCAGCCATTGCAGCTGCTGCAAAAACGAGTCTGCACGGCCAACTCTCACCGCGTAGAGCGGCGTGATGATCTGCACCGCAAAGATGAGCAGGATCAGAAATACCGTCAGCCACTCAATGGCATGGTAGAGCACCCGGAGACCGATGGACAAATTTTCAGTTTTCATTGCCAGCCCTCCGTGCCGTAGCGCAGAATATCCTCCTGCGTGATTTGATTTACCGGCACCACGATGTTGGTCAGGTACGGCTTGCCCTCCAGGATCTCGTACACCACCTCTGCCGCCATCCGTCCGATGCGGAGGGGCGACTGTGCCGAGGTGGCCGTCATCAGCCCTTCGGAGATCAGGGCTTTCGCCTCCGGTGAGCCGTCCACGCTGTAGACCAAAGTGGACGAGAGCACGCCCTTTTCTTCCAGCGCCGCCATTGCGCCCAGGGCCGCCTGCTCGTTGACGGCCATCACGACGTCAATGCGCGGGAACGTCTCCAACAGCTGCACCATCGCGCGCATGGCGCGGTTCAGCTCACCGCCGCAGTCCCGCAACTCCAGGATCCGGTAGTCGTTGCCGCTTTTGGTCAGGGTCTGGCAGAAGCCCGAAAGCCTGTCCCAGCTGGAGAACGAATCCGAGTTGGACAGCAGCACGATGCGGGCGTTCTTGGTCTGGCTGATGAGGTGACGGGCGTCCAGCAGACCGGCGCCGTAGTTGTTGGAGGTGATGGTACAGGTGACAAGCTCCGGGTCGTCCACCTTGGAGTCGATGAGGATGACCGGCACACCCTTTTCCCTTGCCTTTTCCAGTGCAGGCGTCACGCCCACATAATCCACCGGGTTCACGATAAGCAGCTCAATGCCCTTATTGAGCATATCCTCGATCTCCTGATTCTGCCGCTCTTGATCCTGCCCCGGGTCGCGCACCATGAGCAGATCGCCGTTGCTCTTGATCTGCATCTGGATCTCATCGTTGATGGTCTCATAAAACGGGTCACTCAGGGTCGTATACGTTGCCCCGATCACCCGCGTATGAGTCGGCAGACGCACCGCGTCGATAAACTTTCCCTGCACCCAGATGCCCACTGACACCGCAACCACCAGCATCAGCAGCCCCGCCAATGTCCGCCGAAACAGCTCCATCTGCATCCCCTCCTTCCGGCTAATAAGTGGTTTTATTATAGCCCAGTTTCCCTCCGGGAACAAGGGCAAGTTTTTCGGTACACCGTCTCCCCTTCATCTTGACAACCACACGGCGGCAGGGTATGCTTTAACCATCCAACCACATCTGATTTTACAAGAGGGTCTATGAATATTTACGATATTGCACGGGAAGCCGGAGTCTCGATCGCCACCGTCTCCCGCGTGCTCAACCACAAAGATACTGTCCGCGCCGACACCCGCGCCAAGGTGGAAAAGGTGCTCAAACGCTGCAACTACGCTCCCAGTGCCATTGCACAGGGCATGGTCAGCAAGAGCCTGCACACGGTGGCCGTGCTCACAGTGGACATCCGGGATTCCCACTATGCCCGCACAGCCTACACCATCGAGCGCGAGTTTGGCCGCAGAGGGTACGAGGTCATCCTCTGCAACACCGGCGGCGACCGGGCGGAGACGCTGCGCACCCTGCAGGCTGTGGCGCAAAAGCAGGTGGACGGCCTCATCCTGGTCGGCTCGATTTTCAACACCATCTGTCAGGGGGCAGAGATGGAGAACCTTCTGCGCAAAATGCCCGTCGTCCTTGCCAACGGCACGCTGGCTCTGCCGGACGCCTATTCGGTCATGGTCGATGACTGCCGGGGCGTCGAGATGGCCGTGGAGCATCTGGTGAAGACCGGACGCCGGGATCTCTACTACATTAAAGATAAGGCCACCGACAGCGCCGCTGCCAAGGCGAAGGGCTTCCTCTCCGGGATGGCCGCTGCCGGTCTGGACGCAGACGGGCATATTCTCGAAACCGGCGAGACGCTGGAGGACGGCATCCGCGCGGTGCAGCAGCTTTTGGCCGAGGGCATCCGCCCGGACGGCATTCTCTGCGGTGAGGATCTGACCGCTGCGGGTGTGCTGAAAGCCCTGCTCCGGGCGGGCATCCGCGTCCCCGAGGAGACCGCCGTAGTGGGCTATGATAATTCCACCTATGCCCGCCTGTGCGAGCCGGAATTGACTTCCGTGGACAACAAACCGGAGCAGGTGGCCCTGCTCTGCGTCCAGCTGCTGCAGAGCCGCATCGAGCACGGCGAGGACTATTCTTCTGTCACCTTGCAGCCGGAACTCGTTCAGAGGCAGAGCAGTTAAAGTGTAAAATCTTAGGAGTGTGCGTGTTTCTCAAAATGTAAGCGGTTACATAAATTTCGCGAAAGCGCTTGATTTTTGCTTTTGTTATGCTATAATTATGTTAAGAAAGCGCTTACACAATTCTTTTCAAACACTGCTCAGGAGGAGATTTTCATGAAACGTGTCGCCTACGAAGAAATGGTCGCTCAGTTCACCCGCGTGCTGGAAAAGCACGGCTTCACCCCGTCGGACGCCAAAGACGCCGCTGTGATTTTCGCCCAGAACAGCCTTTCCGGCGTGTACAGCCACGGTCTGAATCGCTTTCCTCGTGTGGTGAGCTACCTCGAAAAGGGCGAGATCGACCCGCTTGCCCGCGCCGAGTGCATCTCCCGCATGGGCAGTATGGAGCGCTGGGACGGCCACCGCGGCTTCGGCCCGCTGAACGCACAGCGTGCAATGGAGCGTGCCTGCGCCCTCGCCAAAGAGAACGGCGTCGGCATCGTGGCATTGGGCAACAACAACCACTGGATGCGCGGCGGCACCTACGGCTGGCTGGCCGCCGAAAAAGGCTGCATCGGCATCTGCTGGTCGAACACCGCCCCCAATATGCCTGCCTGGGGCGCCAAAGACTGCCGCATCGGCAATAACCCGCTCATCCTCGCTGTCCCCCGCTCCGACGGCCAGCACGTCATGGTGGACTGCGCCTTGAGCCAGTTCAGCTACGGCAAGCTGGAGAGCACCCGTCTGGCTGGCAGGCAGCTGCCCGTACCCGGCGGCTGCGACGAGGACGGCCAGCTCACGACAGACCCCGCCGCCATCGAAAAGAGCGGCCGCGCACTGCCCATCGGCTACTGGAAGGGCAGCGGCCTCTCCATCCTGCTGGATTTGATCGCCACCCTCCTTTCCGGCGGCAATGCCGTCCACACCATCGGGACCTTCGGCGACGAGATCGGTCTGACCCAAATCATGATCGCGATCGACCCCACTAAATTTGGCACCGTCGATGAAAACGACGCCGTCATCAACGCCATCCTTGCAGACATCAAGGCCAGCACCCCGGCCAGACCGGATGGCGAAGTCCGCTGGCCCGGCGAGGGAATGCTGCGCACCATCAAAGAAAACCGCGAGCTTGGTATTCCGGTGGTCGAGGAGATCTGGGAGTCGGTTTTGAAGATGTAAGAAAACCTCCATGTTTTTCACATTTGCTTCTCCTGCAGTGGAAAGTTCTGTCTGTCCGTTTGCAGATCCATAAAAGAAAAAGCCTGAAACTTCTCGTAGTATCAAGAAGTTTCAGGCTTTGTTGTACTTATAAAAAGAGAGAGGGCTGGACGGTGCCAGCCCTCTTGACGGCGATTTAGATTAACGTAGTGTCCGCAAAAATTTCCACTTGACAATCCAATGTTGCCTTGCTATAATCCAATTTGCAATCAAGTTGCAAATTCAAGAAAGGAGGGCAATGGAATGAACTGCACTGCAAAACAACGCTGCGCTGCGTGGATCCTGCTGGTTGGTTTCCTGCTGGCCGTTTTGGGTGCATTGACATTCTGCGCGGAAGAAGTCAACCACGACTGTACCGGGGCAGACTGCGCCGTCTGCGCACAGCTGAAACTTTGCGAGAATATCCTGCACGCCGGAAAAGATGGTTCCGGGCCGTTCATTCTAACACCCGCGCCGCATTTTGTGTTGGCGGCCTTGCTGTCGCTTTGCTCTCCGCTTTTGCTGATAAAAACACCGATTCGACTAAAGGTAAAACTGTCGGATTAAGAAATGCTTGTCCGTATGATTCTTGATATCAAACAATGGAGCGCATTTCTATGAAAAAATTCAAACGTATATTCGCTGTATTTTTTTGCCTTTTACTGGCTGCTGGTATTTTGGGCGGCTGTGGGAAGGCCGCATCTTCGTCCGCTCCTGCACCGTCTGCATTGCAGAGTGGCAACAAGCCGCTGAAGATCGTCACGACTATTTTCCCGGAGTATGACTGGGTGCGCGAAATTCTCGGCGATAAGGCCGATCATGCCGAAGTTACCATGCTTCTGGGCAATGGCGTTGATTTGCACAGCTATCAGCCCACCGCAGATGATATTATTAAAATCTCGGACTGTGACTTGTTCCTCTATGTTGGCGGCGAATCGGATGGCTGGGTGGAAGATGCCTTGAAAGAAGCCACCAACAAAAATATGAAAGTTATCAATCTGCTTGATGTGCTGAAAGATACTGTTAAGACAGAGGAAGCAATGCCCGGTATGCAGGCAGAGGAAGGACATCATCACGGATATTCCCACTTTGCCGATAGCGATGTGCAGGATAGAAGCCTGTCCGATTGGGATGGCGAGTGGCAGTCTGTTTATCCTTATCTTCAAGAGGGTATTCTGGACGAAGTGATGGAACGTAAAGCAGAAAATGGGAACAAAACGGCGGAGGAATATCGTGCCTATTACGAAACGGGTTATAAAACGGATGTTTCCAAAATTACAATCAATGCCGAAAATAACACGATGTGTTTTGTGAAAAACGGTGTTGAGGCAAAGGCTGCCTATCAATATAAGGGCTACCAGATTTATGACTATGAATCTGGCAGCAGAGGAGTACGATATTTCTTCGAGGCAACCGATGGTGATGCTGATGCGCCTAAGTATGTGCAGTTCAGTGATCATGGCATTGCTCCGGGCAAAGCGGAACATTTTCACATTTATTTCGGGAATGAAGGCTTCGATGCGCTCTCTCAGGAAATGGAGAATTGGCCGACTTACTATCCGATGGATATGAGCGGTGATGAAATCAAGGAGGATATGCTGGAACACGCGGAAAAAGAATATGACGAGCATGTATGGCTGTCGCTGAAGAACGCTGAAACTCTCTGCAATGCAATCACCGATGCACTGGAAGAGATCGACCCGGCTAACAAAGATGCCTACGCTACTAACGCTGCATCCTATCTGGAAAAGCTGGCCGCTCTGGATGGCGAATATCAGACGGTGGTGGACAATGCCGCCCGGAAAACTGTGCTGTTCGGCGACCGTTTCCCGTTCCGCTATCTGGTGGACGATTACGGTCTGAGCTATTATGCCGCGTTTGCAGGCTGCTCTGCGGAAACGGAAGCCAGCTTTGAGACCATTTCTTTCCTTGCTGGCAAAGTGGATGAACTGAGACTGCCCTGTGTACTGACCATTGAGGGCGCACAGCACAAAATTGCCGAAACTATCGTGCAGAATACCGCCGAAAAGAATCAGTCCATCCTGACGCTGGATTCCATGCAGTCCACCACATCCACCGATGTGGCAAACGGTACGACCTACCTTTCCGTGATGGAAAGCAATCTGGATGTGCTGAAACAGGCTCTGAACTAAAGGAAGGAACCGTCATGTCTCAGCTCATTTGTAAGAACCTTCTCGTTGGCTATGAGGGAAAGGCCATTCTGGATCCTCTGAACTTTGAGATTCACGCAGGCGATCATCTTTGCGTAGTTGGTGAAAACGGTGCAGGAAAAAGTACCTTGATGAAAACTCTGCTCGGTTTGCAGCAGCCCATTTCCGGGCAACTCGAGATGGGCGATGGTCTGCGTCAGAACGAGATCGGCTATCTGCCTCAGCAGACCATCGTGCAGAGAGATTTTCCAGCGTCGGTGCAGGAAATCGTGCTGTCTGGCTGCCAGAGCCGTTGTGGACTGCGCCCGTTTTACAGTCGGGAGGAAAAGCAGCTTGCGCAGGATGCCATGCGCAAAATGCAGATCGAACCGCTGGCAAAACGCTGCTATCGGGAGCTTTCCGGCGGTCAGCAGCAGCGCGTCCTTTTGGCGCGCGCCCTCTGCGCTACCCGGAAAATGCTGCTTCTGGACGAACCTGTTTCCGGTCTTGACCCAAAAGTGACTGCGGAAATGTACCATCTGATCGAAAAACTGAACCAGCAGGAGGGCATTACTGTCCTGATGATCTCCCACGACATTCAGGCTGCGGTTTGTTACGCAAGCCACATTCTTCATGTTGGTGAAACGATCTTTTTCGGTACACGGGAAGCGTATCTGCAAAGCCCGCAGGGGCGGCTGTTTGCGGCTGGGAAAGGCGGTGCCGTATGAACGTGTTGGAAAAGCTGATCTTTTACTGGAACTATCCCTTTGTCCGCTATGCGCTCATCGTGGGCGTTCTGATTGCCCTGTGTTCTTCGCTGCTGGGCGTGACGCTGGTGCTGAAACGGTTTTCCTTTATCGGAGATGGCCTTTCTCATGTGGCGTTCGGCGGCATGGCCATTGCGACCGTGCTGGGAATGTCCGACCATATGCCGCTGACGCTGGCCGTGACTGTGGCCTGCGCAGTCCTGTTGCTGCATACCGGACAAAACACCCAAATCAAAGGTGACGCTGCCATTGCTATGGTGTCCGTTGGCGCACTTGCAATGGGCTATCTGCTGATGAATCTGTTCTCGACCTCGGCGAATCTGTCTGGCGATGTGTGCAGCACCCTGTTCGGCTCTACCTCGATTCTGACCCTGACAAAATCGGAAGTTTGGCTCTGCATCGGGCTTTCCATCATCGTGGTCGCAGTGTTTATGCTGTTCTACAACAAGATCTTTGCAGTCACCTTTGACGAAACCTTTGCACAGGCCGTCGGAACCAATGCAAACGGATACAATCTACTGATTGCCATTGTCATTGCCGTTATCATTGTGCTGGCAATGAACCTTGTCGGCTCTCTGCTGATTTCTGCACTGGTGATTTTTCCGGCTCTTTCGGCGATGCGCCTGTGCAAGAATTTCCGCGCTGTCACCATCTGCTCGGCGGTATTGTCCGTGAGCTGTGCCTTTGTGGGCATCGTGGCTTCCGTCCTGGCCGGAACGCCGGTTGGTTCGACCATTGTTGCGGTTGACATGGCGGCGTTTGGCCTGTGCTGTCTGGCCGGAAAACTGCTGGGGAGGGCATCATGAAACGACTTTTGAAGGGCTTTCTGCTGCTCTGTGCCGCCGCTGCATTGACCGCCTGCGGTGCAAAGCCCGAAGCGGCATCTTCCGTGGCGACGGTCTTGCCGGAGTCTGCATCTTCTAGTGCTGTTACTGCACCCGCCCCGGAACATTCCGTGCAGCTCCCGGAAAGCAGCACTGCTGGCGCAAGCGATATTCACACCGGTATGGATGCAGACATTGACCTGACCTTACTCAGCGATACGGTTGTGAACGCAGAAGTTTACAATATGCTCGTTACCCCGGAGAACTACACCGATAAAATTGTTCGTATGACGGGCGAATATCAGGAGTACGCAGATGAGCAGACTGGTGAGCTGTACCATTCCTGCGTCATCTACGATGCGCTTGCCTGCTGCCAGCAGGGAGTGGAGTTCGTGCTGACCGATGGCGATTACCCGGAAGAAGGCACAACCATTACCGTAGTGGGGCGGTATGAAACCTATACTACGCCCTATTATGATTATTTTCATCTGGTGGATGGAGTAAGGGAAAAGTAAATCAAACAAAACGAATCCCGGCAAGTGCCTACCTTGTAGAACACCTGCCGGGATTTGTTGTTACGTTGGACTTCATCTTCCAGTCTACCGCGGTCGCAGCCGAGGGAAAGATAGGTCTCTATCTCACCTCCCAGCACAAGCTGTGCGTATTCCAGAGGTTTGTTGTACAGCAGCCAATCAAGTTCTGCCCGCTGTGCCGGGGTGTTGCCGTACTCGTCCTCAATGGCGGTGCAGTCGATGGCAACGGCAGAGCCGTCCGTAAACCGGGATTCTACCCGGTTGGTGTCCATGTTGTAGCGGCAGGAAAGCAGTTTGTTCATAAGTGTAACCTCCAATTTTTCACTTCAACTTCTCTTCCGGTGGAAAGTTCCGGCTGTCCGTTTGCAGATCCATGAATCCGCTTTGTGATGCAGCCCTTTACAGGTCTGCACCCGCCTACCACACAGCCGTTTCTACTGCCAACCCTGAACAACGCTCTTTTTGCTCTGCACAAAATCCTGCATCGTTTGGCGTAAAATTGGCGTATGGCGTAGTTTTCGCCGGAAATCCATCAAGAGAAAAAGCCTGAAACTTCTCGGTACATCAAGAAGTTTCAGGCTTTGTTTCGCTTAAATTGGAAATTTACTGGTCGATGGGCTTCATCGTGGGGAACAGCAGCACGTCACGGATAGAAGCGCTGTCCGTCAGCAGCATGACCAGACGGTCAACACCGAAGCCGAGGCCGCCCGTGGGAGGCAGACCGTACTCCAGAGCGTTGACGTAGTCGTAATCGACCTGTGCCTTGCAGTCGGGCTCGATGGCCTTGCGCTCGGCGACCTGACGCTCGAAGCGGCCCTTCTGGTCGATGGGGTCGTTCAGCTCGCTGAAAGCGTTGCCGTACTCGGTGCAGTCGATGAAGTACTCAAAACGCTCGGTGAAAGCGGGATCGTCCGGCTTGCGCTTGGCCAGCGGGCTGATCTCGACGGGGTAATCATAGATGAAGGTGGGCTGGATGAGCTTGTCCTCGACGAAAGCGTCGAAGAACTCGGCCAGGATAGCGCCCTTGGTGGGAACCTCGGGCAGCTCCACATGGTGCTCCTTGGCAGCGGCGATGGCGTCCTCATCGGTCTTCCAGTCGTTGAAGTCAACGCCGGAATACTTCTTGACGGCCTCGATCATGGTCAGACGCTCCCAGTGGCCCATGTCGATCTGCTTGCCCTGATAGGGGATGACCAGGCTGCCGCAGATCTTCTGAGCGAGGCGCTTATACAGCTCCTCCACCAGGTCCATCATGCCGTGGAAATCGGTGAATGCCTGATACAGCTCGATGCTGGTGAACTCGGGATTGTGCTTGGGGTCCATGCCCTCGTTGCGGAAGATGCGGCCCACCTCGTACACACGGTCCATGCCGCCCACGATGAGGCGCTTGAGGTACAGCTCGGTCTCGATGCGGAGCACCATGTCCATGTTCAGGCTGTTGTGATGGGTGTAGAAGGGACGTGCGGACGCACCGATCTCGAACGGGGTCAGGATGGGGGTATCGACCTCCAGGAAGCCCTTCTCGTCCAGATAGGCACGGATCTCCTTCAGGATCTGGCTGCGCTTGACAAAGGTCTCCTTGACCTCGGGGTTTGCGATGAGGTCAACATAGCGCTGACGATAACGCATCTCGGTATCGGTCAGGCCGTGGAACTTCTCGGGCAGGGGGCGCAGGCTCTTGGCCAGCAGGGTGATCTCCTCGGCACGGGCGCTCAGCTCGCCGGTCTTGGTGCGGAACACCTCACCCTTGACGCCGATGATGTCGCCCACGTCCAGCTTCTTGAAAGCAGCGTAAGCGTCGTCGCCCAGCTCGTCACGGCGGACGTAGAGCTGGATGTCGCCCTTATCGTCGCGCAGATGGGCAAAGCTTGCCTTGCCCATGACGCGCTTGGACATCAGACGACCGGCCAGTGCGACCTTCTTACCGCTGTCGGTCTCGTTGGGCAGATCCTTGAACTCTTCCTTCAGGTCAGCAGAGTAAGCATCCTGAGGGAACTTGGTCAGGGTAAAGGGGTCGCGGCCTGCAGCCTGCAGGTCTGCCAGCTTCTGGCGGCGCACCTGCACCTGCTCGCTCTCAGACAGGCCCTGTGCGGGGTTCTTCTTCTGTTCTTCCATAATTTCCTCCCGCTTGGCTCAGTTTGCAGAGTGGGTGATGCCCAGCACCTTGTAGTTGACGGTATGGCCGGTGGGCAGCAGGACTTCGGCGGTGTCGCCGACAGCCTTCTCTAGCAGGGCGTGGCCCACGGGGCTCTCGTCGCTGATCTTGCCGTTCAGGGGGTCGGCCTCGGTACGACCCACGATGTCGTACTCCTCGGTCTCGTCCTCACCCTCCATCTGGATGGTGACGTGGGTACCGACAGAGACGTTCTCAACGCTCAGCTCGCTCTCGTCGATGACGACAGCGTTCTTGACCATCTGCTCCAGCTCGGTGATGCGGTTCTCGACCAGACCCTGGGTGTTCTTGGCCTCGTCGTACTCGCTGTTCTCGGACAGGTCGCCGTGGCTGCGGGCTTCCTTGATCTCTTCTGCCAGCTCCTTGCGGCGGACAGTCTTCAGGTATTCCAGTTCCTCCTGCATTGCCTTCAGGCCAGCAGCGGACATCTTGATCTCTTGTGCCATTTGGAAATCTCCTTATCTATTTTTTGGGGTACGGCAGAGTGTCATAAAACATAAAACCGCACACGAATGCCATTTTGACCTATTCATTATAATAGCAAGCCGCGGCCTTGTCAATAAAAACTGCCGCCCTGCGGGCCAAAAAGGCCGCAAAAAGCCCCGCCGACAGAGGGAAGTGCCGACAGGGCTTGGAAAATGTCTTATTTAGTCGTCTGCGGACTCATCCAGATTGCCCAGCTTCCTGGCCTGTTCGACCACGGCGGGGACCAGCATTTCAGGCAGGATCTCGTAGCGGGCGAACTCGGTAGTGAACCAGCCGCGGCCCTGAGTGGTCTGACGGATGAAGGTGGTGAAGTTGGCCAGCTCAGCCAGAGGCACTTCGGCGATGATGGTCTGCAGGCCGTCCTCGTCGGGCTCCATGCCCAGCACACGGCCGCGGCGCTTGGTGACGTCGCCCATGATGTCGCCGGTATTGTCGTTGGGGACATGAGCTTTCAGGGTGTGGATCGGCTCGAGGATGACGGGGCCGGCCTCGGGCATTGCGGCCTTATAAGCCAGCTTTGCAGCCATGATAAAGGCCATTTCGGAGCTGTCCACGGGGTGGTAGCTGCCGTCCAGCAGGGTGGCTTTCAGGCCGACCACGGGATAACCGGCCAGAACGCCCTTCTCGGCGGCAAGGCGGACGCCCTTTTCAACAGCCGGGAAGAAGTTCTTCGGCACGCTGCCGCCGAACACCTTCTCTTCGAAGACGACCTGCTCGCTGTCGCAGGGCTCGAAGTTGATGACGACATCGCCGAACTGGCCGTGGCCGCCGGTCTGCTTCTTATGACGGCCCTGCTTCTGGCAGGCCTTGCGGATGGACTCGCGGTAGGCGATACGCGGAGCCTCGAGGCCGATCTCCACGCCGAACTTATTCTTCAGCTTGGCCTTGACCACGTCGAGGTGCTGCTCGCCCAGACCGCCGATGATCTGCTGATGGGTCTCGGCGTTGTTGAGGTAGCTCAGGGTGGGGTCTTCTTCCATCAGGCGGGCCAAAGCGCTGCTGATCTTGCCCTCGTCGCCCTTCTTGGCGACGGTGACAGCCATGAACAGGCTGGGCTTCGGGAAGACGGGTGCGGGCAGCTTGACCACGCGGGAAGCGTCGCAGAGGGTGTCGCCGGTCTTTGCGCTGACCAGCTTTGCCACAGCGCCGATGTCACCGGCACCGATGCTCTCGGCCTCCGTCTGCTTCTTGCCCAGGACCGTGAGGGGCTTGCCCATCTTCTCGGTCTCGCCGGTGCGGGCGTTGACGAGAGAAGCGCCTGCGGTGATCTTGCCGCTGACGACGCGCAGATAGCTCAGCTTGCCCACGAAGGGGTCGGCCACCGTCTTAAAGACGTAGGCCACGGTGGGGTCAGCCTCGGAGCAGGTCAGCTCCACCGGCTCGCCGTTGGCATCCTCAGCCAGAACGCTGTTGTGCTCCGGGCTGGGCAGCAGCTTGTGCATATTGTACAGCAGCATATCCAGAGCCTGCTGGTTGACAGCGCTGCCGCAGAACACGGGGGTGATGAGGCCGTCCTTGACGCCCTTGCGCATTCCCTCAACGATCTCCTCGGTGGTGAATGCCTCGCCGCCGAAGAACTTCTCCATCAGCTCATCGTCGGTCTCAGCGATGGCCTCGCTCATAGCCTCGATCAGGCCCTGGAAGCGGTGGCCGATGTCGGGCAGGTCCACCTGCACCTGCTTGCCGCCCTCATACTTGAAGGCCTTCTGGCTGAACAGGTTGATGTACACGGGGGTGCCGTCGTCGAGCTTCGCCGGGACGACGCAGGGGCAGACGGTGGCGCCGAACTTGATCTTCATGTCCTCGAGGATTTTGAAGTAGTTCGCGTTCTCCAGATCGCACTTGGAGACAAAGACCATGGTGGCCTTGCCGTTCTTGCGGGCCAGCTGGAAGGCCTTTTCTGCGCCGACGGTCACGCCGCTGCGGCCCGACACGCACACCAGCACGCTCTCGGCCGCCCGGATGCCCTCGTACTCGCCTGCCTCAAAGTCGAACAGGCCCGGAGCGTCGATGAGGTTGTACTTGATGCCCTCATACTCCACCGGCACGACCGATGCCGACAGGCTGGCCTTCCGCTTTGCTTCCTCGGGGTCAAAGTCCGAAATCGTGGTGCCGTCCTCGACCCGGCCCATACGCTCGGCAGCGCCCGAAAAATAGACCAATGCCTCGGTCAGCGTCGTTTTGCCGCTGCCGGCATGGCCCGCGATCAAGATATTGCGGATGTTGTTGCTTGCGTATTTCATATCGGTTTTTCCCTCATTTCCGCCGCACAGAGCATTCTCTCTGTTTTTGTGGCATATTTTACAAAGATAATACCACACTTCAAACGATTTTTGAATATTTCATTTGAAATTTCCGGCTTTTACCCTGCCAAACTTCCCGGCCTTGTTTTGTGCATATTGTCATTTTGCCCCGCCGGGCGGCGGTTCAGGCGCGGTTTACGGCGTTTCCGGGCATAAAAAAGCCCCGGCGGGCTTATCGTCCGCCGGGGGCTTGGGGTGTTATTTATTGGAGGCGTGTTGTCTTTTAGGTCGAAGACTTAGTCGTCTGGGGAACGCTTGCGCCATGAGGCACAGTGACCAGCAGAACATCCATGCCGTAGACCTTCTGGCAGGAGATACCAACATTGGTAACCTTCTGATCATTCAGCTTTGCGCCATCCAGAACGCTCTTCAGCGTTGCCAGAGTTGCATCGCTACCGTCGAACACACCCTTCTGCACAAAGTCCTTAGCCATCAGACGGGACAGGTTTTCCTTAGTCACGTGGATAGGGTCAACTCTGTAAAGATACGGGTAGTTTCCACCGCCCGGCTTGCCATCTGCGCCGTTGGTCCAGATGTAAAGGTCATATACACCGCCGTTACCAATGCCTGCTCCACCTTGACCATTAGCCGTATGTGCAAAGCTGTACTCAGTCATCTTTTTCACTTCTGCCGAAGCCTGTTCCGCAGTAGCGGTATTGTTTGCAATAGATGCAGTTGCGCTCTGTAATGCATCCATTGCCTTATTGGTCTCTTTATTCATGGTCTTGGTGGTAGTAACGCCAACATCCTTCAGCGCATTCTTGATGTCTGCGGTCTTAGAGCTTTCACCACACGCCGTCAGCATGGAGACTGCCATAGCGCCCACCAGCACCACAGCCAGAACTTTCTTGAACAGTTTCATCTTGTTCATCCTCCTTGTTTGTTGTTACAACTCGTTGCATTCGCGTCGGCCTCGCCCGGCAGGAATGCTTTTCCCTAGTTTACCCCCCAGATCGGAAGAGCGTCGTGTAGGGAAAG
>OODH01000851.1_pt1 | contig 21942 bp, 19 predicted proteins | sample 1671391 | NCBI WGS metagenome assembly OODH01 (sample SAMN06348152, study PRJEB24527) | human gut metagenome | biome: human gut; feature: ankylosing spondylitis patient; material: feces | host: Homo sapiens | place: China | collected 2015-10 | reverse complement strand
AGGGCTCACCCTGCCGAAGGACGAACCCGACAACCTCACGCCGGATGCGGCTGTGGGGGTGCTCGAACAGCACGGGTTCCTGATTTCAAAGGCCCGCCTCTACAAGCTGACCGCCAAGGGGGATGTGCCGTTCCGCAAGTACGGGAACAAGCTGCTGTTCTCCCGCAGGGAGCTGCTGTCATGGGCTGAAAGCCTCGCAAGACGTGTGAACGACAAGGGCGAAGCGGCACTCGCCATCGCCAGAAGCGCAAATCGAAAACTCCGCAGCCATGGAAAGTAACGAGCGTATAGAAGAAGTGACCCGTGAGAACGCCATCATCATCTGGCAGGCCTCACGGCTGAGCATCGGCATGAAATGTGAGAAGGCCCCCGAGATACTGAAGGCGAACGGCACTGTCGTCGGCACACTGGGCAATTTCAGCGCGTCCATCGGCAAGGCGAAAAGCAAGAAGACGTTCAACGTCTCCGCCATCGTCGCGGCGGCGTTGAAGAACGGCACGGTACTGCTGTACTCGGCGGAACTGCCCAAGGACAAGCGGAAAATCCTCTATGTCGATACCGAACAAAGCCCCTATCATTGTCTCAAGGTGATGGAACGCATCCTGCGCATGGCGGGACTGCCGACCGACCGGGACAGCGAGCACCTCGAATTTCTCGCCCTTCGCAAGTACACCCCGAAAGAACGCATCGCAGCTGTGGAGCAGGCCATCTACAACACCCCGGAACTGGGGCTTGTCGTGATAGACGGCATCCGCGACATGGTGTACGACATCAACAGCCCCGGCGAATCCACACGCATCATATCCAAACTGATGCAGTGGACGGACGACAGGCAGATACACATCCATACGATACTGCATCAGAACAAAGGGGATGAGAATGCGAGAGGGCATATCGGCACGGAGTTAAACAATAAGGCGGAAACCGTATTGCTGGTGGAAAAGGACAAGAGCAACGGGGATATAAGCAGTGTTTCAGCCATGCACATCCGGGCAATGGATTTCGAGCCTTTTGCCTTTCGCATCAACGACAATGCCTTGCCCGAACTCATAGAGGGTTACAAAACAGAAAGCAAGAAACCGGGAAGACCCGAGGAAGAAAAGTTCGACCCTTACAGGCATATCACCGAACAGCAGCACCGCATCGCATTGGAAGCCGTTTTCGGGCTGAAAGAGGAATACGGTTACAAGGAACTGGAAGATGCTTTAATCAAAAGCTATACGTCAATAGGTGTAAAACTGAACCATCAAAAGGCAGTACCGCTCATCACCATGCTTCGCAACAAACGGATGATAGTGCAAGAGAACGGCAGAAAATACACATTCATGCCCGACTTCCACTATTAACCCGTTACCTGCAATCGCTTCACTTCATTCTGTGGGTCTATATATTAAGGATAAAGCGAAGTGATGCAAGGAATGGATAAACCGCTTCACTTTATTGCCGTATTCTATATATACGACAATTTAGTGAAGTGGTTATATAGACCGTACTTCTTAAAATGGTACGGGCGAAAAGAAAAATAAATCAATTCACCAACTACTCAAACAATTATCTTATGGATATACAGACAGCCAAGCAAATCAGGATAGCAGATTATCTGCACAGTTTGGGATATTCTCCCGTCAAACAACAGGGTATCAACCTATGGTATAAATCACCGTTAAGGGAAGAAACTGAAGCCTCGTTCAAGGTAAATATCGAGCGTAACCAATGGTATGATTTTGCACTCGGCAAAGGCGGCGGCACCATCGAACTGGCGTCACACTTATATGCTACCGACCATATACCTTATATATTGGAACGCATAGCGGAACAGACACCACATATCCGTCCTGATTCTTTCTCTTTTGGCAAGCAGTCATCTTCCGAGCCACGTTTTCAACAACTGGAGATTGTACCGCTTTCTTCGCCTGCCCTACTCTCATATTTGCAGGAAAGGGGAATAAACACGGAACTGGCGAAAAGAGAATGCCGCGAAGCTCATTTCACCAACAACGGCAAACGGTATTTCGCCATTGCCTTTCCAAACATATCGGGCGGCTATGAGATTCGCAACCGTTATTTCAAGGGCTGTATTGCCCCTAAGGAAATCTCCCACATCAGACAGGCGGGAAAAGCGAGGGAAACGTGTTATGTGTTCGAGGGATTTATGGACTATCTTTCATTTCTTACTTTGAGATTGGAAAATTGCCCGAAATTTCCCGAACTGGACAGACAAGATTATATGGTATTGAACTCTGTATCGAATGTGAGCAAGGCTCTCTATCCGTTGGGTAGCTACGAGCGCATACATTGTTTCTTTGACAATGACCGTGCAGGGATGGAAGCACTCCGGCAAATTCGTATGGAATACGGCAGGGATTTATACATCCGTGACGCTTCGCAAACCTACAGCGGATGCAAGGACTTGAACGAATACTTACAGAAACAGGCTGAAAGAAACAGGCAAGTCCAGTCCGTAAGAGAGACGCACACCCAGCCACCGAAAAAGAAGAACGGTTTTCGGTTATAGCCCACTATAACTACACGCTCCGCTTTCGTAGTTGTGGGCTCTCCCGAGGGGATTAGGGCTTTGCCCTAATGACCCACTCAGGGCGTTTCACCCCTGAGAACCCCGAGCAAAGAGTGACCCTCTCTTTGCAATCTCCGCTTATGGGTTACCCCTAAGAAATCTCGTGCAAATGAGAGCAGAGGCAAACTTGCTTGACCTATGCCGAATGCAGCCGAGATTCATAAAATAACCCCTCTGCGAAAGCGAGCAAAGTAAATTAATTGTAAACAAAGAAAAGAAGCTATGGCAACAAAATCAAGCATACACATCAAGCCTTGCAACATCGCATCGAGCGAGGCACACAACCGAAGGACTGCCGAGTACATACGCAACATCGGAGAGTCCAGAATCTATGTCGTTTCCAAACTTTCCACCAATAACGAGCAGTGGGTAAATCCTGACTTCGGCACTACCGAATTGCGGACACATTACGACAACATCAAACGGATGGTCAAGGAAAAGACCGGACGTGCCATGCAGGAGAAAGAACGTGAACGCAAAGGCAAGAACGGAAAAATCATCAAGGTGGCAGGGTGTTCACCTATCCGTGAGGGGGTGTTGCTCATCAGAGCGGACACCACATTGGCAGATGTGCATAAATTTGGCGAGGAGTGCAAACAACGCTGGGGTATTACTCCGCTGCAAATCTTCCTGCACAAAGATGAAGGACATTGGCTGAGCGGACAACCCGAAGCTGAAGACAGAGAGAGTTTCCAAATTGATGGAAAGTGGTTCAAGCCGAATTATCACGCTCATATCGTTTTCGATTGGATGAACCACGATACAGGAAAAAGCTGTAAACTCAATGACGAGGATATGACCGAAATGCAAAGTTTGGCTTCTGACATTCTCCTGATGGAACGAGGACAATCTAAAACCGAAACAGGCAAGGAACATCTGGAACGTAACGATTTCATCATAAAGAAACAGAAAGCCGAACTGCAACGTATAGAGGAAACCCAAAGGCACAAGAAGCAGCAGGTAACTCTTGCTGAGCAAGAACTCAAACAGGTAAAATCGGAAATACGCACCGACAAACTCAAAAGCGCAGCTACCGATGCAGCCACAGCCATAGCAAGCGGTGTCGGTTCTCTTTTCGGAAGCGGAAAATTGAAAGATTTGGAACAAACTAATGAGAATTTACGTCATGAAATTGCCAAGCGTGACAAGGGTATTGATGAATTAAAAGCCAAGATGCAACAAATGCAGGAACAGCACGGCAAGCAGATTCGTAACCTACAAGGAATACATAATCAAGAGCTTGAAATCAAAGACAAGGAAATATCACGATTGAACACCATTCTTGAAAAAGCGTTCAACTGGTTCCCTTTACTCAAAGAGATGTTGAGAATGGAAAAATTCTGCTATGCCATCGGATTTACCAAAGATATGGTAAACAATCTTTTGACAAAAAAAGAAGCAATCAGATGCAATGGGAAAATCTATTCCGAAGAGCATAGACGAAAGTTTGACATAAAGAACGATATTTTCAAGATTGAGAAAAGTTCGGTTGATAATAATAAATTGGTGCTTACAATAAACAGGCAACCGATAGGCGAATGGTTCAAAGAGCAATGGGAGAAACTCCGGCAAGGTTTACGACAATCAGCGGAAGAGCCAAGAAAAAGTAGAGGATTCAAGCTATAATTCCACTCTATATAATGCAAAACATCAATAAAATAACTAATTTTGCATTCGGATAGGGGCAACTCTTTCCAAGACATAAGAAAAAGAAGCGTTATGCTCATCTTGTAACTTGAAAACCTGAGAGCCTTTCAAATTTGATGCAAGAGATAGCATAGTGGTTCTCACGCATATAGCGTGGGCTGCTATCGTTGTATCTGCATCATAGGCTTTCTCAGGGCCGTCAAGTTAGATTGACATAGGTAGTCCACGCTTTTGTATTTAATAACCTACCCTGTTGGACTGATGGGCGAAAAGGAAAACGATATGGAACAAAAATTCTGTCAAAGCTGCGGAATGCCGCTAACAAACGAAATCCTCGGTACGAATACCGATGGCACACTCAATGAAGATTATTGCATCTACTGCTACAAAGATGGCAAGTTTGCGCAGGATATGACTATGGAGCAGATGATTGACCACTGCGCCCAATTCACTGATGAGATAAACAAACAGTCAGGACAGAACTTGACACAGGAACAGGCTAAAGACATGATGCGTCAATTCTTCCCTCACCTTAAACGCTGGAAAAATAGACTCGTTATGTTTATTGCAATTCTCACATACAAAAAGCCGTTGAGCGAGGTTGATAACTATCTGAGTGCGCACCGTGAATATCTCGCCAAACATTATGCCATCGGAGATTTCATAACATCTGGGCCACAGATCCCTCGCATTGGTGGCGTGATAATGATAAAAGCCAACAACCGTGAAGCGGTTGATGCTATTATTTCCGAAGATCCGTTCCACATCAACGACATTGCCAACTATCAGATTGTGGAATTTACCCCGACAATGTTTTGCAATGAAGAGTTGAAAACAATTCTATAATGATGCGCCTTAGTCTTAGACCATATCAGCCCACAGATGCCAATGTAATTACTACTTGGCTAAAAAACGAATATCTTATGCGCCAATGGTGCGCTGACAGATATGAGTGTTACCCGGTCACACCAGAAGATATGAATATCTATCACGAGCGGTATATTGACGGACAAAGTCAACGCGCCCTGACAATGTTGAATGGCAATAACATTGTGGGATATATCACCCTGCGCACTCCGGCAGATGATTCATCGGAACAACGCTTGGGATTCGTCATTGTCGATGATTCAAAACGTGGTCAAGGTTTTGGTAAAACTCTTGTTTCAATGGCAGTCAAATATGCTTTTGAGACGCTTGGTGCTACGAAAGTATCACTCGGTGTCTTTGAAAATAATCCGTCAGCCATCCATTGCTATAAGTCTGCCGGATTCAGGCGCGTGATTGTTCCAACAACAGAAAGCTATTCTTGCTTGGGCGAAACTTGGAATTGCATTGAAATGGAACAATACAAAGGACTATGAAAGTAATTGGAATTAACGGCAGCTCACGGAAAGATGGTAATACAGCTATCATAATCCGCACGATATTTGAGGAACTGAATAAGAGAGGTATTGAAACCGAGTTTATCCAATTGGCCGATGTCGATATAGAGCCATGCCGTGCTTGTTTTGCCTGTAAAGGTAAAGGTAATTGTGTATTCCGCAAAGACGGTTTTGCCGAGGTATTTAGCAAAATAGTTGGAGCTGACGGGATAATTCTCGGTTCGCCGGTTTATTCAGCAGATGTTTCCTCTCGAATGAAAGCATTGTTGGACAGAGGTGGCGTTGTCGCTGCTGTCAATCCGGGAATATTGAAACACAAACTGGGCGTGGCAGTTGCCGCCGTTCGTCGTGCCGGAGGTATGACGGCGGTCGATACAATGAATCATTTTTTCTTAAACAAGGAGATGATAGTTGCTGGTTCCACATACTGGAACATGGTTTATGGGCGAGAAATTGGCGATGTTCTTAAAGATAATGAAGGAATTGCCAATATGCGCAATCTCGGTCAGAACATGGCTTCAATCCTGTTCAAATTAAATTAATGGTAACGAATCCGATAGCAAGTAACCCATGATTGAAATAAAAAACCTCGAAGGCATTTCATTCGAGCAAATATATACGGCTTTCAAGTCAGCTTTCTCGGATTACGAAATCAGCGTGGATAAGACAGAATTGAAGTCAATGCTGAAACGGCGAGGCTTCAATCCGGCTTTATCATTCGGTGCATTCTATGATGACAATATCGTGGCGTTCACGTTTAATGGTATTGGTAAATACTATAATGGCAAACTTACTGCATACGATACGGGAACAGGTACAAGAAAAGAGTTCAGAGGGCAAGGACTTGCCAAAAGAATATTTACGCACTCTATGCCATTCCTGAAAAATGCCGGTATAGAGAATTATTTGCTTGAGGTGCTTCAACATAATAAAAGAGCGTTAAAAATATATGAAAGTCTCGGTTTCGAGATTTTACGAGAATTTAATTTCTTCACTCAAAAGAAGCAACTGGTTGTTAACCATCTATCTGACAAACCTGCCAAATGCTCCATCGTCGCGCTGAAGTCTGAAGATATTTTGTCAGCCCAATCATTCCATGATTTTACCCCATCCTGGCAGAATGACATTGAATCTATTAAGAGAGCAGGTGATGATTTGGTGACGTTGGGAGCTATGGTTGATTCTGTTTTGTCAGGATACTGTGTTTTCTCTCCAAAGTCCGGTGACATTACCCAGATAGCTGTTGATCCGACTTTCCGCAGAAAAGGCGTCGCATCTTCCTTGCTAAAACAAATGATTGAGATGACTGAATCTGAAATAGTAAAAGTAATCAATGTCGAATCTCCAACTCCTTCTTTGGACGCATTTCTCGCGTCCAAAGGTGTTTGCCTCGCCGGTAAACAATTTGAGATGGTTTTGACATTATAAAAATGTAACATCAAATGACACCGAAAGAAGTACTGGAGAAATGGATTGATTGTTTCAACGCGTCCGACGTGGAGGGAATCGCCGCGCTATATGCGGACGATGCCGTAAACCATCAGGTGGCGAACGCTCCCGTGGCTGGAAAAGAAGCCATACGCCGGATGTTTGCCGGGGAGTTCGCAACGGCTAAAATGGTTTGTATTGTTGAAAATATTTTTGAAGATGGAGAATGGGCTATATTGGAATGGAAAGACCCATTGGGGTTGCGTGGTTGCGGCTTCTTCCATATCAAAAACAATCTTATTGTATATCAGAGGGGCTACTGGGACAAACTTAGTTTCTTGAAGCAACACAATCTTCCAATCGAATAGACGTTTTGTAATGCCAAAACACTTTTACAATGCCATACATATCAGTTGAAAGCGGAGCATTGACCGCCGAACAAAAGAAAGAACTTATTGAGCGGCTGACAGCGACAGCCGCCGAAATAATCCATATTCCGGCGCAGTTCTTCACCGTAACCATTAAGGAATTGCCGGATGAGAACTTTGGTATCGGCGGCAAGTCGATTGACGAAATCAAGCGAAATTATAAATCTTGATTTGCAAATAGATGGATAATGAAATTCGAAAATAAGAACTATATCTATTGGCTATGCGCCACAATTATCGTCATGTTCATGCTACCTTTCGTTGAGGCTCAGCTCGCATCGGAGTGTAGCGGCATGGTGTTGTGTATGATTTTGTTTCATGACTTCATAAGGTAATTGTAAATGGAAAGAATCACTGATCAATGCATAGTCGCTCGGCAGTTTTCTTAAATAATACAAAAACACCCAATTTTACATTATTGGGTGTAAAATTGGGTGTTTGTTTTGTAATTTGCTGATTTCCAACATTTATTGCGGAGAGAGAGGGATTCGAACCCCCGGAGCCTCGCAGCTCAACGGTTTTCAAGACCGCCGCAATCGACCACTCTGCCATCTCTCCGGGTGCAAAAGTATAACGGATTTTCGATTCTGCCAAATCTTTCCTCCGGGTAATTCCAAGTCCCCCGATCAAAAAAACGTCCTGAAACAATGAAATCCGATCTCGAACAACGGTATTTTACTTTCCTGTTATTTTCGAATCGAATCCAATTCTGACCAATTATATCCATTTTAGTCCACTTTTTAAGAAATTACGAACAAAATATTTTCCTACTCGACTTTGTTTTCGTACTTTTGCCACGTTTTAAGACAAGCATTTTTGAAAGCATGGATGAGAATCGCTCCGAAACTCGTCCGAGCGCATAAACTTACCACAGAAATCAATATATTTTTCAAATTATCAACTAAAACTTTGATTATGAAGCAACTGCTACTAACGATCTCGGCCCTGCTGTTCGCAACGGCGGTCTGCGCCGAAGGCTACCAAGTCAATACCTTGAGTGCAAAACAGTTGGGAATGGGACACGTGGGAACAGGTATGAAACTCAATTCCGAGTCGATCTACTTCAACCCGGCGGGAACCGCCTTCCAAACCTCCCGATTCTCCTTCTCGGTCGGCATCACGGGCATCAAATCCAATGCAACGTACCTGTCGAACAACGACTACCGGGGCAATCCGCAGATCCAAGCCCACTCGGACAACAAGATTTCGACGCCGCTCTACGCCTATTTCAATTACAAAGCCACCAAAAATCTGGCCGTCGGCCTGGGATTTTATACCCCTTACGGCTCGTCCATGAACTGGGGCGACAACTGGGTCGGAGCACATCTGATCCAAAGCATCGACCTGCAAGCCTATACATTGCAGCCGACGATCTCCTACAAATTCTGGGATAAACTCTCGGTAGGTGTCGGCATGACGATCACCTGGGGTACGTTCGACCTGTCGCGCTCCATGTTCCCCGTCGGCGAAGCGACGAACAATACGATCGCCGGATTGCTGACCGCCGCAGGGCAGGGACAATACGCCGAACTGTTCACCCAGGCAGGAGATCGCTCCCTGGTATCCGCCCGGCTCAAAGGCGATGCCAAAACTGCGATCGGCGTAAACGTAGGTATCCTGTGGGACATTACCCCGGAATGGACCCTCGGTTTCTCCTATCGTTCGAAAGTGAAGATGAAAGTCGCAAGCGGCACGGCCAACCTCCTGTATGCCTCTCCCGAAATCGGGCAGGTCCTCCAGGCAACGGGAATGATTCCCGACTTGAGCAGCGCTTGCGTCGAAACGGAACTCCCGCTGCCGGCCAACCTCGCTTGGGGCGTGAGCTTCCGGCCGACCCCGAAATGGGAAATGGCTTTCGACATCCAATACGTCCTGTGGAGCGCCTATAAATCGCTCCACGTAGATATTACCGACCCGACGACCGGGGCATCGGTTTACGATCTGCCGACGAGCATCAAGAACTATAAGAACACGGTGGCCACCCGTATCGGCGTCCAATACCACGCCTGCAAATTCGTCACGGCACGCCTGGGTATGTACGTAGATGAAAGCCCCGTACGGAGCGATTTCCTCAACCCCGAAACCCCTTCGATGACCAAAGTATCCTACACGGCCGGCGTGACGATCAACCCCTGCAAAAACGTATCGATCGATCTGGCATACGGATATATCACCTCGGCAGACCCGGAGCGGACGGGATCGTGCGACTACTACAATTCACTCACTTACAAAGCGGTCTATGCACAGACATACGGGCAGCTCATCGCAGGCGGAATGGCCCCGGAGCAAGCGAAAATCCAGGCTCATACCACGGCAAACGACAAGGCGATCCAGCCTTTTTCGGGCAACTATTCCCTGTCGGCGCACACTTTCGCTATCGGAGTGAACCTGAAATTCTAAAACCGCCCCGATTTCCCGTAAAAATCACTATATTTGCAGTGCGTACTTTCCCGGTACGCACTGTTTCTGTTTATCGGGATCTCCGGCACGACACACGCTTCCCGATCGAAAGCCAACGATTCCTCCCGGCCGAAACGACTTCGGGAAGAAGCCGGACAGCTTTACAAGGCTCCATAGTTCAAGGGATAGAACGGAAGTTTCCTAAACTTCAAATTCGCGTTCGAGTCGCGGTGGAGCTACTATCTTCTCTTCAGGACGACCTACCCGGTCGTCCTGTTTGCATATTGCTCCCCATATAATCCGATCGAAAGCCAGCTTTCAACGGCATACCACCGATCATATCGACATCCGAAATAGTTTCGTTCGATCCGGTTTCTTCCATTGCAGCCACAAAAACGAGCCAGAACAATTCGGTGTCCCGGTTATTCGCCCGACATGGCTTGAACTGCGAAGCGACCAAAAAACTCCGCAACGAAGTCCGCCATCTTCCGGAAGCAGGTGACAAAACCCCATAAAAAACGGGAGCAGACTTTCCGTCCGCTCCCGTTCGATTATGATAAAAATTATCTATTACTTGGCAGCCTGAATCGCCTCCAGATCCTCCTTCAATCCTACGACCAGATTGTCGTACTCCCGCATACCGGTACCACCGGGAATCAGGTGGCCGCAAATCACGTTCTCCTTCAGGTTCTCCAACGGATCGACCTTGCCCTGGATCGCAGCTTCGTTCAGCACCTTGGTCGTCTCCTGGAAGGAAGCGGCCGAAATGAAGCTCGAAGTCTGCAATGCGGCACGGGTAATACCCTGCAGAATCTGCGTGGAAGTCGCAGGAACGATATCACGCTCCTTGACGAGATTCAGGTCACGACGCTTGAGGCTCGAATTCTCATCACGCAACTTGCGCATCGAGATAATCTGCCCCGGCTGTACGGCCGTAGAGTCGCCGGCATCCGTTACGACCACCTTGTCATAAAGCTCGTCGTTCACGTCCATAAACTCCCATTTATCGACGATCTGATCCTCGAAGAAGCGGGTATCACCCGGATCTTCGATCTTGACTTTCGACATCATCTGGCGTACGATCACCTCGAAATGCTTGTCGTTGATCTTCACGCCCTGCATACGGTACACCTCCTGCACCTCATTGACGATGTACTCCTGCACCTTCGTCAGACCCAGGATATTGAGAATATCGCTCGGGGTAATGGCACCGTCCGAAAGCGCACCGCCGGCCTTCACGTAGTCGTTCTCCTGAACGATGATCTGACGCGACAGCGGCACCAGGTAACGGCGTACGTCACCTTCTTTTGACGTGATGATGATCTCACGGTTACCGCGCTTGATCTTGCCGAAGGTCACCTCGCCGTCGATCTCCGAAACGATGGCCGGATTGGACGGGTTGCGGGCCTCGAACAACTCCGTAACACGCGGCAGACCACCGGTGATATCGCCGCCCGACTTGCCGACGGCACGCGGGATCTTGATCAGGATATCGCCGGCCTTGATCTTCGCATTGTCCTTGACAACCACGTGGGCCGACACCGGCAAGTTGTAGGATTTGACCTCTTCGCCCTCCTTGTTGATCACCTTGATCACGGGGTTCTTGGTCTTATCCTTGGATTCGATGATTACCTTCTCCGAAAGACCGGTCTGCTCATCGCGCTCGTCACGGTAAGTAACACCCTCGATAACACTGTCATAAACAGCTTTACCCTCATGCTCGGAGATGATTACCGCGTTGTACGGATCCCACTCGCAGATCATGTCGCCCTTCTTGACTTCGGCACCGTCGCTCATATAGAGCATCGAACCGTAAGGCAGGTTGTGCGTATAAAGCACGATTTCGGTCTTGGGATCCACGATGCGGAACTCCGACTGACGCGAAATGACGATGTCCACGGCTTCGCCCTGCGGGTTCTTGCCCTTCACGGTGCGAAGCTCGTCGATCTCCAGACGACCTTCGTATTTCGAAACCACATTGGTCTCGACAGCCGTACCGGCCGCCACACCGCCGACGTGGAACGTACGGAGGGTCAGCTGCGTACCCGGCTCACCGATGGACTGTGCCGCGATGACGCCAACCACTTCGCCACGCTGTACCATGCGGGCCGTAGCCAGGTTGCGTCCGTAGCACTTCGCACAAACGCCGCGACGCGATTCGCAGGTAAGCACCGAACGGATTTCGACGGACTCCAGCGGCGATTTCTCGATGGCCTCGGCAATCGACTCCGTGATCTCCTCACCGGCCTTGCAGAGCACCTCGCCCGTGAGCGGGTGAATCACATCGTTCAGAGCCGTGCGGCCCAGGATGCGATCGTAGAGCGTCTGCACCACGTCGTCGTTGCGCTTGATGGCCGTAGCCGTCAAACCGCGCAGCGTACCGCAATCCTCCTCGTTGATGATTACATCCTGCGCAACGTCCACCAGACGGCGCGTCAGGTAACCGGCATCGGCCGTTTTCAGCGCCGTATCGGCCAAACCCTTACGGGCACCGTGCGTAGAGATGAAGTATTCGAGCACCGAAAGACCCTCCTTGAAGTTCGAGAGAATCGGGTTTTCGATAACTTGCTGACCGCCCTCGACACCAGACTTCTGCGGCTTGGCCATCAGACCGCGCATACCCGAAAGCTGACGGATCTGCTCCTTCGAACCGCGGGCTCCGGAGTCCAGCATCATATAGACCGGGTTGAAACCGTCGTCATCCTTGATCAGGGTGTCGATCACCGTCTTGGTGAGTTTCGTATTGATATTGGTCCAGATGTCGATGATCTGGTTGTAGCGTTCGTTGTTGGTGATAAGACCCATGTTGTAGGATTCGATCACCTCGTCGGCACGCTCGTATCCCTCCTGGACCAGTTTCTCCTTCTCCTCGGGAATAATAACGGCATCGAGGTTGAACGACAGACCGCCCTGGAAGGCCATCTGGTACCCCATCGCCTTGATATCGTCGAGGAATGCAGCCACCTTGTCGGCACCCGCCTTCTTCATCACCACGGCGATAATGTCGCGCAGCGAACGCTTGGTAAGCACCTCATTGATATAACCGACCTCTTCGGGCACCACCTGGTTGAACAGGATGCGGCCGATAGTCGTTTCCTTCAGTACCCGCACCTTGTTGCCGTTCTCGTCCACGTCGCTGACCATACATTTCACCTGCGCATGCAGATCGGCCCGCTTCTCGTTGTAAGCGATGATCGCCTCCTCGGGACCATAGAAAGTAAGGCCTTCGCCTTTGACGCCCTTGCGGGGCTTGGTGATATAGTACAGACCGAGAACCATGTCCTGCGAAGGCACGGTGATAGGAGCGCCGTTCGCGGGGTTCAGGACGTTGTGCGAACCGAGCATGAGCAGCTGGGCCTCCAGAATGGCGGCATTGCCCAGCGGCAGATGCACGGCCATCTGGTCACCGTCGAAGTCGGCGTTGAACGCCGTACAAGCCAACGGGTGCAGCTGCATGGCCTTGCCCTCGATCAATTTGGGCTGAAAGGCCTGGATACCCAGACGGTGCAACGTCGGGGCACGGTTCAACAGCACGGGGTGTCCTTTCATCACATGTTCGAGGATATCCCATACCACAGGCTCTTTGCGATCGACGATTTTCTTAGCCGATTTTACCGTCTTAACGATACCACGCTCGATAAGTTTACGGATAATAAACGGTTTATACAATTCGGCCGCCATATTTTTGGGCAGACCGCATTCGTGCATTTTCAATTCGGGACCTACGACGATAACCGAACGCGCAGAATAATCGACACGTTTACCCAACAGGTTTTGGCGGAAACGTCCTTGCTTACCTTTCAAACTATCGGAAAGAGACTTTAACGGACGATTAGCCTCGGTTTTCACTGCGCTAGACTTGCGAGAGTTGTCGAGCAAAGAATCCACAGCCTCCTGCAACATACGTTTTTCATTTCGAAGAATAACCTCAGGAGCCTTGATCTCCATCAATCGTTTCAAACGATTGTTACGGATAATCACCCGACGGTACAAATCGTTCAAATCGGAAGTCGCGAAACGACCGCCATCGAGAGGAACCAACGGACGCAATTCGGGCGGGATAACCGGTATGACTTTCAAAATCATCCATTCGGGCCGGTTCCTACCCTTCGAAGCCCGGAACGACTCAACGACTTGGAGCCGTTTCAAAGCCTCGGTTTTGCGTTGCTGAGAGCCATCGGTGCTGGCACGATGACGCAAATCGTAAGACAGCTCATCGAGATCCAAACGAGAAAGCAGATCGTAGATAGCTTCTGCTCCCATCTTAGCGATAAACTTATTCGGATCGGTATCTTCGAGCATCTGATTTTCACGAGGAAGTGAATCCATGATGTTCAAATATTCCTCTTCGGAAAGCAAATCGTAAGTAGCCAAGTCCGATTGAGGTCCCGGCTGTATGACAATATAACGCTCATAATAGATAACAGCGTCCAATTTCTTGCTGGGCAATCCCAACAAATACCCAATCTTATTGGGTAACGAACGGAAATACCAGATATGAGCTACCGGAACAACGAGCTGTATATGCCCCATGCGTTCGCGGCGCACCTTTTTCTCTGTTACTTCCACACCACATCGGTCGCACACGATACCTTTGTAGCGAATACGTTTATATTTTCCGCAATGACACTCGTAATCTTTTACAGGTCCGAATATACGTTCGCAGAAAAGACCGTCCCGCTCAGGTTTATAGGGCGAAGCCAAACCGATCGAAATCTTCGAAAAGTTACTCTTTATTTTGTTATCTTTTCTAAAAGCCATATGTTTTTAATGTATAAAGAGTTATTGGCCGACTGTCACATTTCTGCGACAGTCTGGCCATTGGATTTTATTTATTCTAAGTTGACGCTAAGACCAAGACCTCTCAATTCATGCAATAACACATTCAGAGACTCGGGAATACCGGGTGTCGGCATGGGTTCGCCCTTAACGATTGCCTCATAGGCTTTCGAACGTCCAACCACGTCGTCCGACTTGATCGTCAGGATTTCCTGCAAAACATGAGAAGCACCGAAGGCTTCAAGAGCCCAAACCTCCATTTCTCCGAAACGCTGACCACCGAACTGTGCTTTACCACCCAAAGGTTGTTGCGTAATCAAAGAGTACGGACCGATGGAACGGGCATGCATCTTGTCTTCGACCATGTGGCCCAGTTTCAGCATATAGATTACCCCCACCGTAGCCGGCTGGTCGAAACGCTCGCCTGTGCCACCGTCATACAAATAGGTCTTACCATAACGAGGGAGTCCGGCTTTATCGGTCCACGTATTCAAATCATCAAGGCTTGCCCCGTCGAAAATCGGAGTCGCAAATTTTTCTCCCAACTCGGCTCCAGCCCAACCTAAAACGGTCTCGAAAATCTGTCCCAAGTTCATACGAGAAGGCACACCCAACGGGTTCAAAACGATATCGACCGGAGTTCCGTCGGCCAAGAAAGGCATGTCTTCCTGACGAACGATACGCGAAACGATACCCTTGTTACCGTGACGTCCGGCCATCTTATCGCCCACGCTTATCTTACGCTTCTTAGCAATATACACTTTGGCCATTTGCACGATACCGGAAGGAAGTTCATCTCCGATAGAAATATCGAATTTCTTACGACGCAACTCGGCATCATATTCTTTATACTTCTTCAAATAATTGATGATAGTAGCGCGTATCAATTCGTTCTTAGCGGCATCGGTTGTCCACTTGCTTACCTGTACCGTCGTATAATCGATTTTATTCAGAACAGCCTGAGTGAATTTCGTTCCCTTCGACACGACATCGGTTCCCATGAAATCTTTCACACCCTGAGAAACCTTACCTTGTGTCAAAACAAGCAACTTATCGATGAGAATGGCTTTCAAACCGTTCATCTTTTCTTCATATTCCTCGTCGAGTTTCGGAAGAATGGCTTTGTCGCTGAGTTTCGATTTTTTCTTTTTAATGGCACGAGAGAATAGATTCGTACCGATAACGACACCTTTCAACGAAGGAGTAGCTTTCAAGGAAGCATCTTTCACATCGCCGGCCTTATCACCGAAAATCGCACGAAGCAATTTTTCTTCGGGAGAAGGATCGGATTCTCCCTTCGGAGTAATCTTACCGATCATAATATCTCCGGGATTAACCTGAGCTCCGATACGAATAATACCACGTTCATCGAGGTCTTTCGTAGCATCCTCGCTTACATTGGGAATATCGGAAGTAAGTTCCTCCATACCGCGCTTGGTCTCACGCACTTCCAACGAATATTCATCGACGTGAACCGAAGTAAGAATGTCTTCACGAACGACACGCTCGTTCAACACGATAGCATCCTCGTAGTTATATCCTTTCCACGGCATGAATGCGACTTTGAGGTTACGTCCCAAAGCCAACTCGCCATTCTCGGTGGAATAACCTTCGGTAAGAATATCCCCGGCTTTAACCCGGTCTCCCTTGTGGCAGATAGGACGCAAATCGATAGTCGTACTCTGGTTCGTCTTACGGAACTTGGGTATAATATATTCTTTTACGGAATCTTCAAAACTTACAAATTCTTCATCTTCCGTACGATCGTAGCGAATACGAATCGTAGTGGCATCGACAAACTCGATAACGCCATCGCCCTCGGCCGTAATCTGCGTACGAGAATCGCGAATCAACTGACCCTCGATACCCGTTCCCACAATAGGAGCTTCAGGACGCAATAAAGGAACTGCTTGGCGCATCATGTTCGACCCCATCAACGCACGGTTCGCATCATCGTGTTCGAGGAACGGAATCAACGATGCAGCGATAGAAGCTATCTGAGTAGGCGACACGTCCATCAAATTCACCTGATCGGGCGACACGACGGGAAAATCGGCCTCCAAACGAGATTTTACCCGATTACGGACAAATGTACCGTCGTCATTCAACGGAGCATTACCCTGCGCTACCACCAAGTCTTCCTCGGCTTCGGCGGTCAAATAAACCACACCCTCGGGCGACAAATCTACTTTCCCATTTTCCACTTTTCGATATGGAGTTTCGATGAAGCCCAAATCGTTAATTTTAGCATATACACAAAGAGACGAGATCAAACCGATATTAGGACCTTCAGGAGTCTCGATAGGACAAAGACGTCCATAGTGCGTATAGTGCACGTCTCGAACCTCGAAACCGGCGCGTTCGCGAGACAAACCGCCGGGGCCCAAAGCCGACATACGACGCTTGTGAGTAATTTCGGCCAACGGATTCGTCTGATCCATGAACTGCGACAAAGCGTTCGTCCCGAAGAATGTATTGATAACAGACGATATCGTCTTTGCATTAATCAAATCGATGGGAGTAAACACCTCGTTATCCCGCACATTCATTCTCTCACGAATGGTACGCGCCATACGAGCCAACCCCACTCCGAACTGATTATATAATTGTTCTCCTACCGTGCGCACACGACGGTTGCTCAAATGGTCTATATCATCGACATCGGTCTTCGAGTTAATCAACTCGATGAGATATTTGATAATTTCGATGATATCCTCTTTCGTAAGCACCTTCACATCGGGCGAAGTAGAGAGGTTTAATTTCTTATTTATTCTATAACGTCCTACTTCTCCCAAATCGTAACGTTTTTCCGAGAAGAAAAGGTTGGTAATCACCTCTCGGGCACTGGCATCATCGGCAGGCTCGGCGTTACGTAATTGGCGATAAATATACAACACGGCTTCTTTCTCCGAGTTGCTGGAATCCTTTTGCAACGTATTGAATATAATCGAGTAATCCGACGTGTTGCTATCCTCTTTATGCAACAAGATATTTTGGACTCCCGATTCGATAATATCGGCAATATGCGATTCTTCAAGGACAGTTTCACGAGGAATAACAATCTCGGTACGTTCGATAGAAACGACCTCACCGGTATCCTCGTCTACAAAGTCTTCCACCCAAGCCTTAACGACATTACCCGCCAATCTGCGGCCAATGGCTTTTTTCAAACTTGCTTTGGAGACTTTCAAGTCTTCTGCCAAACCGAATATTTCGAGAATATCCTTATCGGTCTCGAAACCAATCGCACGCAACAAAGTGGTAACGGGCAACTTTTTCTTCCGGTCGATATAGGCATACATCACGTTGTTTATATCAGTGGCAAATTCAATCCAAGAGCCCCTGAACGGAATAATACGTGCCGAATAAAGTTTTGTACCGTTAGCGTGTATACTTTGTCCGAAGAACACGCCCGGAGAACGGTGCAACTGTGAAACGACAACACGTTCGGCCCCATTGATAACAAACGTACCCTTAGCAGTCATATAAGGGATAGGACCTAAATAAACGTCTTGAATTACCGTAGCGAAATCCTCATGATCGGGATCGGTACAGTATAATTTCAATTTGGCCTTTAACGGTACGCTGTAAGTCAACCCTCTTTCGAGACATTCTTCAATCGTATATCTCGGCGGATCGATATAATAGTCCAAAAATTCGAGGACAAAGTTATTGCGCGTATCAGCAATGGGGAAATTCTCGGCGAATACCTTGAAAAGCCCTTCGTTTTTTCTTTTTTCAGGCGGGGTGTCGAGTTGCAAAAAGTCTTGAAATGACTTCAACTGAACTTCAAGGAAATCCGGATAAGGAAGCGGATTCTTAATTGAAGCGAAATTTACGCGTGGTTTACCTATTGTAGAAGACATTTATAAAAGGGATTAAGTGAACTTAATTAAAAATATATACACAAAAAGGTTAAGAATCACCGAGTGAGATGATTCTTAACCAAACTCTCTGATTAACAGATGTATTATTTAAGTTCAACTTCTGCTCCAGCTTCTTCCAATTGTTTTTTCAAAGCCTCAGCATCAGCCTTAGCAAGACCTTCTTTGATGTTGTTAGGAGCACCGTCTACAAGGTCTTTTGCTTCTTTCAAGCCAAGTCCGGTGAGTTCTTTCACCAATTTAACGATAGCAAGTTTATTTGCACCAGCAGCTTTCAAAACAACATCGAAAGATGTTTTTTCTTCAGCAGCAGCTCCACCAGCGGCAGGAGCAGCAGCAACAGCAACAGCTGCAGCAGCAGGTTCAATACCATATTCGTCTTTCAAAATTTGAGCAAGTTCGTTTACTTCCTTTACGGTCAAGTTAACTAATTGTTCTGCAAAAGCTTTCAAATCTGCCATTTTTGTATGAATTAAATGTTATTATTCGTAATAATGTTTTTTGTATAAATTTTATCTTTCTGATAGAGTCTGCAATACTCCATGTAAGGTAGAACCACTTGACTGAAGAGCCGATACAACATTCTTTGCAGGAGATTGTAAGAGGGCGATAACCTCAGCAATAAGTTCGTTTTTGCTCTTGATAGCAACAAGTGCATCAAGCTGATCGGCTCCGATATAAAACCCTTCTTCTACATAAGCGGCTTTTAGAACCAAATCTTCAGAAGTCTTTCTGAACTCCTTAATCAGCTTTGCAGGTGCATTGCCAACATTTGCAAAGAACATCGTTGTAGAACCCTTCAAAGAACCGTACAAGGGCGAATAATCGGTATCGAGCCCTTCCAGTGCCTTGTGTAACAAAGCGTTCTTAACAACCATCATTTTGATACCTTCTTTGAAACATGCACGACGTAAATTGCTTGTTTTTTCAGCATTCAACGTTGCAGTTTCTGCAAGGTAGAAGCAGCTGTACTCCTTTACAGTTTCTGCTATTTGCGCAATAATAGTGCCTTTATCTTCCTTTCTCATAATTCCTTGTTTTAGATCTCGTCAACTGATTTAGGATCAATCTTGATACCCGGGCTCATTGTACTCGAAAGATAAATACTCTTGATATAAGTACCCTTAGCAGCAGTAGGTTTCAGTTTTATCAATGTCGAAACAAATTCTTTCGCATTATCGCGAATCTGATCGGCAGTAAACGAAATCTTACCTATAGAGGCATGTACTATACCATTCTTATCGACTTTGAAATCGATTTTTCCTTGTTTTACTTCTTTTACAGCTTTAGCGACATCGGGAGTCACAGTTCCGCTCTTAGGATTAGGCATCAAACCACGAGGGCCTAATACACGTCCCAAAGCACCGATCTTACCCATGATAGCAGGCATCGTAATGATTACGTCGATATCGGTCCAACCGCCTTTGATCTTCTCGATATATTCGTCCAATCCTACGTAATCGGCTCCGGCTTCCTTTGCGGCAGCTTCGGCATCGGGAGTACAAAGTACCAACACACGCACTTGTTTACCCGTTCCATGAGGCAACGATACGACACCTCTTACCATTTGATTGGCTTTACGAGGATCAACGCCTAAGCGTACATCAATATCAAGCGATGCATCGAATTTGGTATAAGTAATATCTTTTACCAATTGAGATGCCTCGCCGAGTGAGTAGGCCTTCCCTGCTTCAATCTTTGCTAAAGCTAACTTTTGATTTTTTGTCAGTTTACCCATTTCAATTGAAGTTTATTAATTATTTACCGGGAATTCCCCATTTACGGTTATACCCATACTTCTAGCTGTACCAGCAACCATCGTCATCGCTGATTCTAAAGTAAAACAGTTCAAATCAACCATTTTGTCTTCAGCAATTGCTTTGACCTGATCCCAAGTAATCGAAGCCACTTTTTTACGATTAGGCTCTGCCGATCCACTCTTTACTTTTGCTGCTTCGAGCAATTGAATGGCAACAGGAGGAGTCTTAACGATAAAATCGAAAGATTTGTCACTGTAATAAGTAATTACAACAGGCAATACCTTTCCGGCTTTGTCTTGAGTGCGGGCATTGAATTGCTTGCAAAACTCCATAATATTAATCCCTTTAGAACCCAATGCAGGGCCTACAGGGGGAGATGGGTTTGCTGCACCTCCTTTAATCTGTAATTTGATCTGTCCAGCAATTTCTTTAGCCATTTTGTCTAATAATTTGATTTGTTATAAAACAGGCATAACAATAGTGCGTAACCACTCTGCTACTCCTTCTCTACTTGCATAAAACCCAATTCGAGCGGTGTTTTACGCCCGAATATTTTCACCATAACTTTCAGCTTCTTCTTTTCGTTATTTACTTCTTCGATCACGCCGCTGAAACCATTGAACGGACCATAATTTACTTTTACGGTCTCTCCCACAAAATAAGGGATATTCAACTCTTCCCCACTTTCCTGAAGTTCATCTACAGCACCCAACATCCGGCTAACCTCCGCAGGTCTCAAAGGATCGGGATTCGTAGTCCCTCCCAAAAAACCGATAACGTTAGTAGTATTACGCAAACGATGTGACACCTCTCCTACAAGAAGTGCCTCAACAAAAACATATCCCGGATAAAGATTTTTTTCTTTTGTGATCTTTTTTCCATTACGAACAGAATAAACCTTTTCGGTTGGGATCAAAACCTGAGACACGTAATCACCAAGATCAGTATTCTTGATTTCTGCATCAAGATATTCTTTGACCTTGTTCTCTTTACCACTAATGGCACGCAAAACGTACCATCCTCTTTTTTGTTCAGACATTTTTATCTCCCCCGATTAGAACATTTTATTATAAATGAACTGCATGATATGGTCAAAACACTGGTCCATCGCAAATACCACTATAGCTATAATTAGGGAAGCAAACATGACAACTACAGCGCTATTGCTCAACTCGGATTTGGTCGGCCAAGATACCTTATAAACCAATTCGTTATAAGACTCTTTTATATTTGCAAGTATCTTTTTCATTCTCTTTTGAGTTTGCACGGGTCGAGAGACTCGAACTCCCGACACCTGGTTTTGGAGACCAGTGCTCTACCAACTGAGCTAGACCCGTATATCAATCAGCCCTTTCAGGCTGATTGAAAAATTTATTTTTAGTCAAGGATTTCAGTAATCTGACCAGAACCAACTGTACGTCCACCTTCACGAATAGCGAAACGCAAACCTACATTGATAGCAACCGGATAGATCAATTCTACCGTAATTGTAACGTGGTCACCAGGCATAACCATTTCAGTTCCTTCCGGCAAAGTAATTTCACCGGTTACGTCTAATGTACGAATATAGAACTGAGGACGGTATTTGTTATGGAACGGAGTATGACGACCACCTTCTTCTTTTTTCAAGATATAAACTTGAGCTTTAAATTTAGAATG
>OODH01000833.1_pt1 | contig 22307 bp, 11 predicted proteins | sample 1671391 | NCBI WGS metagenome assembly OODH01 (sample SAMN06348152, study PRJEB24527) | human gut metagenome | biome: human gut; feature: ankylosing spondylitis patient; material: feces | host: Homo sapiens | place: China | collected 2015-10 | reverse complement strand
ACTGCATGCTTACTTACCATTTCTGCCCGCTGTCAAATCCAGTCAAGCCCAAATTCTTATTCGTACAAAACAGCATTTGTTTATAACGCTTTTCAAGGGTACAAAGATAGGAAATGTTTTCGAAATTACGAGAAGACGTTAGCAAATATTATATCAAAGCAGTATCTTTACAGGGCAAATTTATTCTTAACACAAAAAGATATCATGAAAAAACTTTTAATTACCAGCTTATTTCTAGGAAGTTGTGTACTCCTCCTGGCACAAAAAACGACTAAAATACCTAATGTTTATAAACCCGTCCGTTCGGAAATGTATAAGAAAGGATGGATAGACTTCAATAAAAATGGTGTTAAAGATACCTACGAAGATCCGACAGCACCTATCGATGCACGTATAGAAGACCTGCTCAGTCAGATGACACTGGAAGAAAAAACTTGCCAAATGGTGACTCTTTACGGTTACAAACGGGTTTTGAAAGATGATTTGCCTACTTCTGAATGGAAAAACCAACTATGGAAGGACGGTATCGGAGCCATTGACGAACACTTGAACGGTTTCCAACAATGGGGGCTTCCACCGTCGGACAATGAATATGTATGGCCGGCATCCAAACATGCCTGGGCGCTGAATGAAGTGCAACGTTTCTTTATTGAAGAGACACGACTCGGGATTCCTACCGATTTTACAAACGAAGGGATTCGCGGAGTGGAAAGTTACAAGGCTACCAACTTCCCTACTCAACTGGGACTGGGACATACGTGGAACCGTCAACTAATTCACCAGGTAGGACTGATAACCGGACGGGAAGCGCGTATGTTGGGATACACCAATGTATATGCCCCGATACTCGACGTCGGACGTGACCAACGCTGGGGACGCTATGAAGAAGTGTATGGAGAATCACCATATCTGGTAGCAGAATTAGGTATTGAAATGGTGCGGGGTATGCAACACAATCATCAGGTTGCAGCTACCGGAAAACACTTTATCGCTTATAGCAACAACAAAGGTGCACGCGAAGGAATGGCTCGTGTCGACCCGCAGATGTCACCGCGTGAAGTGGAGATGCTTCATGCCTATCCTTTTAAAAGAGTTATCCGCGAAGCGGGATTACTCGGCGTAATGAGTTCTTATAATGACTATGACGGTTTTCCTATTCAAAGCAGCTATTACTGGCTGACTACCCGCCTGCGCGGAGAAATGGGATTCCGTGGATATGTCGTTTCGGACAGTGATGCCGTAGAATATCTTTATACCAAACACGGGACCGCCAAAGATATGAAAGAAGCCGTTCGCCAAAGCGTGGAAGCCGGATTGAACGTGCGTTGTACATTCCGTTCACCGGATTCGTACGTATTGCCTTTAAGAGAGTTGGTAAAAGAAGGAGGACTAAGCGAAGAAGTAATCAATGACCGTGTACGTGATATTCTGAGAGTGAAGTTCCTTGTCGGCTTATTCGATACTCCTTACCAGACAGATTTGAAAGGAGCGGATGAGGAAGTGGAAAAGAAAGAGAACGAGGAAGTCGCTTTGCAAGCCTCTCGTGAATCCATCGTACTCTTGAAAAATGAAAAGAATGTGTTGCCTCTAGATCCTTCAAAGATCCGAAAAATAGCAGTCTGCGGTCCGAATGCAGATGAGCATTCGTATGCGCTAACTCATTACGGACCTTTGGCAGTAGAGGTTACTTCTGTTCTAAAAGGCATTCAGGAAAAAATGAAAGATAAAGCAGATGTACTTTATACTAAAGGCTGCGACTTGGTAGATGCCAACTGGCCGGAATCAGAATTGATTGACTATCCTCTGACAGATGAAGAACAAAAAGAAATAGACAAAGCTGTCAGTCAGGCCAAACAGGCAGATGTAGCTATTGTCGTGCTAGGTGGCGGACAGCGCACGTGCGGAGAAAACAAATCCCGCAGCAGTCTCGACTTACCCGGTCGTCAACTCGATTTACTAAAAGCAGTAGTGGCTACGGGAAAGCCTGTCGTGTTGGTTCTTATCAACGGACGTCCACTATCTATCAACTGGGCAGACAAGTTTGTCCCTGCTATTCTCGAGGCATGGTATCCGGGATCTAAAGGTGGAATAGCTGTAGCAGATATACTCTTTGGAGATTATAATCCCGGAGGTAAACTGACTGTAACTTTCCCCAAAACCGTAGGCCAAATACCTTTCAACTTCCCTTGCAAACCTTCTTCTCAGATTGACGGCGGCAAGAACCCGGGACCGGACGGCAATATGTCTCGTGCCAACGGCGCATTATATCCTTTCGGATACGGGTTAAGTTATACCACTTTCGAATACTCCGACTTGAAAATCTCTCCGGCTATTATCACTCCCAACCAAAAGGCTTATGTCACCTGTAAAGTGACCAATACCGGAAAACGATCAGGAGACGAAGTGATACAACTGTATGTACGTGATGTACTGAGCAGCGTCACTACTTATGAGAAGAACCTTGTCGGATTCGAACGGGTACACCTGAAACCGGGTGAAACGAAAGAAATCACTTTCCCTATCGACCGCAAAGCACTGGAACTGCTGAATGCAGATATGCATTGGGTAGTAGAGCCGGGTGACTTCACATTGATGCTGGGAGCTTCTTCTACGGATATTCGTCTGAACGGAACACTGACTGTTGTAGAGCCGGGGCAAGCTCCTGCCACAAATACAAACAAGGACAGTACTCCTGTCAGTGCCAGTACCAATGCAGACACAGTAGATAATGTAATTGATAATAATTTAACTACGTTCTGGGAAGGCAATAAAGGGGACTACATTACCTTTACCTTACAGAATGGAGCTAAAATAGACGGAGTATCCATTGCCTTCTCCCGTGAGAACGGACTGGAAACTGACTTCGAGATACAACTATCGAGTGGCGGCGGACAATTCCTCACTGTATATTCCGGTACTGTGAAAGAGTACAATAAACTGTTGGACTTCCGTTTCAAAGGAACTACTGCCAGCGATTTACGCATTGTACTAGGTAGTGACCGAGTAGGAGTAGCAGAGATAAAACTTCCCCAACTGCAAAAATAGGAAAAGGCGTGTTTAAAAAGTCGGTAGTATCTTCAATTCCCCTTCTTTCCGAAAGAAGAAACTTTTCGATACTACCGACTTTTCTATCAGTCTTTTCCTCTAAATTATTTTATATGTTCATTTCCATCAATCTCCCCAGCCCGGATTATTTGGCTTCAACTTAGGATTCAGAGCCATTTCGTTTAATGGCAAAGAAAATAAGTAATGTTTGGGAGATTCAAATATAGCCGGGGTAGTCACACGTTTTCCATATACATCCAAACTTCCATCTGCATAAGTTCCCACTTCTGTTTTCAATACAGCGATTTCCTCAGGTGTGTAAACATCTGTATATAGCATCATTCCCGCTTTGGGGGCTACCAGTCTTTCACCACATCCCCAACGCATCAAATCAGCGTAACGTAATCCTTCTCCGAACAATTCCACGCGGCGCTCACGACGGATCTCACGAATCAAATCCGCATTAGTTCCTTTAATAATCGGATGCTTGGCTACCAGTTTAGGGTCGGTTGCCGGCGAACTGGTTAGCTTTACATTAAATCCGACACGTTTTCTTAAAGCATTTACAGTCAAATCCAATTCAGGATCTTTTCCTAATTCTGCTCCGGCTTCAGCGCGAATCAGTAACACCTCAGCATAACGGAATATGATAGCATCCAGAGTACCTACGCCATGAGTATCGGAAAACTCTTTTTCGTTATAAAACTTAGCAATTGCGTATCCCGTACTGGAATGTGTCCCTCCTTCAAGGAAAGAAGATATTGAACTTCTTTTCCCTTCCAAATAATAAGTATAAGGTCCTGCATACGGGGTCGCGATTGTCTGCAACAGACGTGGGTCACGATTCTCCAATTCATCTTTAACCGACGTTACCCCCGTCTGGTCATACGGTTGCCCTGTTATTGTCAAATAATCATCCGCACAATCTTTGCTCATACCCATCATTTGAGCCATTTCACCCAAACGTAGTTGCCGGGTTACATTATTACCTTTATCAACTTTGGGGTCATATTCTTTTGATAGAATAACCTCTGTGTTAGTATTATAATTATCCTGAATAAATAATTCGTGATATGCCGTAGCGGGAGAAGTTCCTTCATACAATTTATATCCATATTCCGATTTCATTAATTCACCAGCAGCATCATAAGCAGCTTGTAGGAATTTGGTGTCATTTTCTATATTATGGTAACGACGATAAGTACCCTCAAACAAACAGATTCGTGCTTTTAAAGCTAAAGCCGCATCTTTACTCACCCTATATACCTTTGTCTTTTTAGGCAACCATGCAATAGCCTGGTTAATGTCTCTCAATACATTATCCATGACAAGAATCCGGGAATCACGCCCTTTATATAATTCTTCCGTATCAGAAGGTGTCAGTGCTGTGTCATACCAAGGAAGATCACCGTATTTTCTTACTTTATTAAAATAATCCATGCACTTGAAGAACAAGATTTCTCCGGCGTATTGTTGCTTCACAATTTCTGTTTCCGGTGATTTCTCATAATTCATTAGAAACTCGTTGCATGCACGAATATTCTCCCACTTCCAATCAGACCCTTCATCAGAAGCATTTTTTACAGCTATCTGATGTCCGAAGCTTACATCATTCTTTTCCCAAGGAAGAATATTGTCCGAGTTCCAGTCGTCTTCCAACATCGAATTGTACCCTTTAGGGGCACCATGACCGTTAATCAACTTTGGATAAAAGTCATTGCAATATTGTTCTAAAGCATTGGCATTGGCAGATTCAAAGAATTTTCCGGTTTCAATGATATCTTCCGGGGTCCTGTCCAGAAAATCGCATCCCTGCATAAAGAATGCCGCTACCCCTAGTCCTAGTATAATTATTTTTTTCATAATAAACAGATTTTAAAAAGTTAAGTTAATACCAAATGAGAAGGTCCGACTAAACGGATAAGCCTTACCATCGGAAGTAAGATTACCCACCAATTTATTGTCTTTGGAGTTGGACTGACGTGTACTGACAATATCCGGATCCAGATACTTAAATAGCTTAGTCCCTACCCATAAATTCTGACCACTTGCAAATACTTTCAATTGCTCGATTCCAACTGTAGATATCCACGCTTTAGGTATTGTGTAACTGATTGTTAAATCCTTCAAACGAATATATGCACCATTCTGCAAGTATTTTGTTTGGGTTTGCTTACTCCTGCCACTATAACTTGGAAGCGGGTAATAGGCATTGGTATTATTCTCACTCCAAGAATTATCAACATGGTAATCATTAACAGCAGATTGCCATACATTGCTATTACTCGGAAATCCCCAAAACACCGGGCTGTCAATCCATAAATCTCTTTTAGCTATCCCTTCAAAAAAGACACGCACATCGAATCCCTTCCAGGAAGCACTGGCATTGATATTGAAAGAATAACGGGGAGTGGTGTTACCTATCACTTTCTGGTCACCTGTATTATAGATAGTCTTGGCAGATGTAATACCTTCCACTCCATCCAAATCTTTATAACGTATGTCACCTACTTTCCAAGTCTTTGATATATCTCCCTGAATAGTAGCCATTCTCTGAGCTTCTGCTTCGTCCTGAATGAATCCATCAGTTACATACCCCCATATTTCTCCGATTCGCTTACCTTCATAGTAATTATTCAAAGCTCCTTCCGGATTATCGAATTTTGTAATAGTTGAATAACTGTCTGCAAGTCCTACACCGATAGAATACATTAACGGACTGCCTCCGACATTATTAATCTTATCATTCCAAGAAACAGATAATTCCCAACCATTTGTCCGCATATTCGCCAAATTTTCTTTACCACCGGAACTTCCCAATACGGCCGGATAGGTTTTAGAAATCACCATATCGTTTGTATTACGGATATAGTAATCGAATGAAGCATTTAAACGGTTATTCAACATAGCGATATCCAGACCGAAATTGGTAGTTGTTACCTTTTCCCAAGTAATATTGGTACTTGCCAATGTCGGTGCTTTCAATCCGGATATAACTTTTCCACCCATTACATAAGATAAAGTTTCATTATCCAGATAACCTAAATAGTCAAAATTTCCGTTTGTTACCTGATTGCCTAGCGTTCCGATAGAAGCGCGAAGCTTTACATTATCAAAAAGGTTGCGTGCAGGTTCAAAAAACTTTTCTTCCGACAGTCTCCAACCAACAGACACAGAAGGGAAAAATCCCCATTGTGAACCGCTTTTATATTTGGAAGAACCATCATAACGTCCATTCACTTCCAACAGATATCGGCCTAAATAGTCATAATTCAAGCGGAAGAACATGCCTTGTACAGCCCAGACCGTTGCATCTTCTCCTATAGACTGCAAAGTAGTAGCAAGGTCACTGACCGGAGTATTGTTGTCGTACAGTCCTGAAACTTTTGTCTTCAAAGCTGTTATTTTTTTACTTTCCTGATTATATCCGGCCATGACACCGAAAGAGTGCTGCTTGATAGTTTTCTTATATTCAGCCCAGAGGTTTAAAGCTTGATAAGTGTCATTGTACTTATCATTATTTACCCCATTTGAACTTCCTTGCGGAATACTTGTACCATCCGGTTGTGATTGATACAAAATATTTTGATGCTTTTTCTGTTGCTTAAAAAACTTATTTCCTGTATAATCCCCTTTAATGGACAAACCTTTTATCGGAGTAATATTGAATGCTCCCGTATACCAAAAGTCATCGGAAGAAGTAATATCACGTCCTGCTTGAGCCATGATTCCTGCAATATTATAGTTGAAGTTAGAACCGGCCACAGCTGCAAAATTTCCATCCGGCAGATAAACCGGAATAAAAGGAAAAGCACGATAAACTTCATGATAAGGACTACTTCCCATATAATCGTATGTATTCGGAATGTCCGACTCGTTACGGTTATACTTAGTCCGGAAGGTGATTTCCAACCAGTTTGTCAATTGAGAAGTAAAATTGAAAGACATATTGATACGTTTATAAGTATCATCTCCAAATGCAAATAATCCATCTTGTCCTTTGTATCCGATAGAAGCATAATATGAATTTTTCTCAGTTCCTCCGCTGATACTGGCATTATGTTGCTGCATGAAAGCAGATTTCTTATAGAACTCCTCGAACCAGTTTGTATTAGCAGCATACGCCCACTGGCCTATACCTGTATACTTGCCTGTTTGGTCTATAAATACAGAAGGGTTATTGACCGGGTCACTATTATACCTGTCAATGGCTTCTACTAATTCAGTGGAAAAGTCTCCGTTACCACCGGAATTAACACTAGCCTGATTAATTGCATGAATCCATTTGCTGGAATTTATGCCTTCGGGCAATCTGGAAGGAGACGACCAGGAGAAATTGTTGTTGTAATTCACACGCACTTTCTCACCTTTAGTACCCTTCTTTGTAGTGATCAGGACCACTCCAAATGCAGCTCTAGCTCCATAAACAGCAGCTGAAGAAGCATCTTTTAACACCGAAATGCTTGCAATATCCTGTGGATTGAGCAAAGAAATATCATTAGTTTCCACTCCATCCACCAATATAAGAGCCGAGCCACCGTTCAATGATGTTGTTCCACGGACATTGATTTGCGCAGTTGCGTTAGGACTACCTCCATCAAATGTTATATTCAAGTTGGGAATAGCTCCTTGTAATCCTTGGGTTACGTTAGCTATCGGCCGATCCTCCAACACATCGCCATCAGCCATAGTAACGGCTCCCGTCAAATTTACCTTCTTTTGGGTTCCATATCCCACTACTACTACTTCATCCAGCACTTCAGAGTCCTCTTTCAAAACTATTTTAAAAGAAGTCTTACCATTAACGCTCAATGTCTGACTTTTCATTCCAATATAAGAAATTGTAATTTGAGCATTGGATGCTACATTGTTGAGAGTAAAAATACCGTCAAAGTTGGTAATACTACCATTGGTAGTTCCTATTACCAATACACTGGCACCAATAATCGGTTCGCCTTTTTCGTCCGTAACGGTACCGCTAACTGTCAGTGATTGCCCCAAAGTATTCACGGACAAACAAGAAAGAAATAACACAAACATGCTTCGAAGAAACATGAATGGCAGTGTTTTACATTGTTTCATAGAATAAATTGTTAGTTAGTAATTAGATTTATATCAAGGTCACATTAATAATAAGGAAGTAAACAAAATCCCTATGCGTGAAATCGGACAAGGAACTGTTTACAATAATTAATGGTTAACTTGTTCTTTTATTTATTAAAGTAAGAGGATGTGCCTCACGGCACTATTTATTTTTGCTTATGTGTATTATTTCATTGTGGTATTGCAAATATACCATAAAATTCCTAATAATCAAAAAAAATAGTCTTTTTTTGAAAAGATTAGTTAGCGCTTTTTCGAATATCGAAAAAATACATAATTCCACTCCTCTATCCCAAATATTCTCTTAAAATAAAAACAATCCTAAAGAAGAATTCCAGCAAATTATTGACTTTATTCCAAGTCAATCACTTACCTTTGTCATACTGATACAATTTATGCAATATTCCGTACAACATAAAATATCAATATCATGAAACAATTATTGATTACAACTCATTTGTATACATTCGCTGTTATCTGTGTAATTGCAACTACCATTAGTAGTTGTACCTTTAAAAAAAAGACTGATATGGAAACACCAACCGGAACAAAGGAAAATGAACTAACCATGCTAGTAGGAACTTACACGTCAGGAGACAGTAAGGGAATTTACAGTTTCCGTTTCAACGAAGAAACCGGAACGGCAACCGCACTTAGTGAAACGGAAGTAGAAAATCCCTCTTATCTCGCAGTTTCTGCTGACGGAAAATTTATTTATACAGTCAGTGAATTCAATAATGAACAGGCGGCCGCCAATGCATTTGCCTTCAATCAGGAAAAAGGAACTCTTAAATTATTGAATTCACAGAAAACCTTGCTATATCATTACAAATGGAAATAATGTGATAACCGCCAATTACAGCGGCGGCAGTATCTCTGTTTTTCCTATCGCAAAAGACGGTTCACTCCTGCCTGCTTCCGATATTATAAAGTTCGAAGGTTCGGGAACCGATAAGGAACGACAGGAGAAATCCCATTTACATTGTGTCCGTATCACTCCGGACGGTAAATATATGTTTGCCGATAATTTGGGAACAGACCAAATACATAAGTTTATCATTAACCCGGACGCGAATGCAGAGAATAAGGAAAGTTTTCTTAAAGAAGGTTCTCCTTCCGCCTTTAAAGTGAAAGCCGGTTCAGGTCCCCGGCATCTGACATTCTCACCCAACGGTAATTATGCCTATCTGATTAATGAACTGTCGGGTACAGTAATAGCCTTCGAGTATAAAGACGGAGATTTAAAAGAAATCCAAACCATAGTTGCCGATACAGTCTGTGCAAAAGGCAGTGGTGATATTCATATCAGTCCGGACGGCAAATTCCTGTATGCCAGTAATCGCCTGAAAGCAGACGGCATCGCCATTTTCAGTATCCAACCGGATAACGGAATACTGACAAAAGTAGGTTATCAACTTACAGGGATTCATCCTCGTAATTTCATTATTACGCCTAATGGCAAATACATGCTGGTTGCTTGCAGAGACAGCAATGTCATTCAGATATACGAAAGAAATGCAGACACAGGCCTGTTAACAGACATACACGGAGACATAAAAGTAGATAAACCTGTTTGCGTGAAATTTATACCCAATCCCAAACAGAGCTAATATTCACAAGACCTAAAATTATATATAGCCTGATACTTATATTCTCTTTCAAGTGTGAAACAATTTAAATGTGAAAGAGCTAAGCTGATTAACAAATCAGCCTAGCTCTTCATTCAGGAATAAAAAAGCATCCACTATCTCATTTGATCAAACTACGAAAGGCCTGAATCCCCTGATGATTAATATCCAATTTTTCTACCTCTTTCAATAACCTGGCAGATTTCTCTTTCTGATTCAATCCCCAATATCCCAATGCCATCATATATTTGCAATGAATTATATTCCTTACAGTCAAGTTATCCTCCCAAATCAAAAGATCAGGCAATGACACAGCGAAATAATCCATTTTAATCTTGTCAAACAAATGCTTCTCTCCGTAAGAAATCAACTTATGAAAACGTCCATTCGCCTCATCTATGCGTCCTAGTTTTAGTAATGCCAACCCCTGATAAAATATTTTATCGGGTTTCGCATCATTATAATACATGGCGGCGGCAGGTTCTGTCGGCCCAACAGTGGCCTGTTCCCAATATCTGACAGCTTCATCTTTACGGTTCAGATTTTCATAAGCGCAACCCAAGAAATAATAGAAATCATTCTCTTGTGCACCGTACAATTTGCCTTCACCTAAATGATGCGGATATTCCAAGCATTCTTCCAATAATGCAATTGCTTCTTGATTATTGCCAGCAGTCAATGCTTGCTTAGCCAGTTCCACACGGGCTAGTTGATATTGGGCAGGTACTTTTCCCTCACCACCTTCCCAAGGGTGGAAGCTATGTGCATCAAGCAATGCTTTGGCTTTTTCATATTCACCAGTCTGGTTCAACAGAGTTATTTCTTCCAATACAAGATCGTCACGTTGCTCAATCAAATCAGGATATTGCCGTAAGAAAGCCAGACGTTCCTTATGCGGACGACGAACACGTTTATAAAGCTGGTCCAATTCCATTAGAATACGTGCATCTGTTGTATCAAGCCGAAAAGCACGTTCCATGTATTCGATAGCCTTTGTTTCTTCATTCTTTTTATTGAAATAAGCCAGAGCCAGATTACGCCATACAGTCGGGAAGTTATCATCTAGCCGGGCAGAAGTTTCCCATGCTTCCATAGCCAAGTCGTACTGACGTTTGTCATAGTATAGATTACCCAGATAATAAGGAGCTTTAGCATCATGCGGATTTTGCTCCATGGCACATTGTAATGCAAGGATTGCTTCCAGACGGTTAGGGAAACAATAATCAGGACACATCTCAGCCGCTTGGGCAAACACCTGTCCTGTTCCCGGTAATTCCCCTTGAACCAGACACCAGCCTAAATAATAATAAGTCATAGGAGTAACGGCACCTTCAGTTATAGCTATATTCCATAAAGAAGCAGCCTCTTGCCAACAACCTGCCGCACAATAATCAAGCGCTATTTCATCATAGTTATGAGGTTCGCCACGCATCATTTCCTTCAAAGTAGCCAACTCGTCAGAAACATTGGTTATCAAATATTTTTCATAACGACAGCCAAAGTTGAATTTATCAATGGCCAATGAATCCTCAATCAGTTGCAGAGCTTCTTCTGATTGTCCCATTCGGCGGAGGATAGCAACTTTTAAAGCACGGGCTTTATGATTGTGCCAGTTGCGGATTAGCGAGTGATTAATTTCATCCAATGCATCTGCCAAGCGGTTTTGCATAGTAGAAATCTGTGCACAAGCAAAATATCCGGCATCCTGCCAAGCCGCATTCCAACAGGCTTTATAGAAACAGTCGTAGGCTTCATCCGTCTTGCCCTGGTATTTAAGCGACAATCCGAGATTATACAAAGGCTCTCCGTCATACGGGTTCGGGTTCTTTTCCGTCAGTGTCTTGACAGCACGACGCAAATAAGGTTCGGCTTTTGCAAACTGCCCCTTGCGGATCAGCCATAATCCCATTGCGTTATTATTGCGGACATCGTCCGGATCACGGCTGAGCGCCTCTTCATAATAGTCGGTTGCGGAATAGGTCGCATGACGATATTGCTCAAGATGCAAACCGGTCAGGTAAAGTTGTTCCGTCGTCCGGATATCCTTCGGATCGAGAGCGGCTTTTGCCGGTTCGGGAACTTCCTTTATCTCGTTAGGTTCGGGTTCCCAAGACAGAAGGAGTTTCCCCTTCGAATTGCAGATGGAGACGCGGACACCGGTCAGGGTGTCGACCGGAACCCACTCTTCAAGGATCGTTTCAGGCGTGATATCCCGAATGATATCCAGGACTTGTTTCTCTCCTTTCATAACCACGATATGCAAATCCTTCTGCGTCGAAGTAGCGAAGATTTTCAAGCGGGAAACATTGCCTTCCGGTTCGATGTTCATCAACAGGTCGGAAGAAGCATTCTTCACCACTCCCAATTCCCTGTACGGCATAAAATACTGGGTGAAGGTCTTCTCTTCATACGGTTGCAACCAGGTGAAATCCGGCTGGTTGTCAGTGTAGACCCCCGTCATCAGTTCGATATAAGGGCCGTCCGCATCCGTCAGATTGCGATCCCAGGCCTGCCCGAAATCGCCGTTTCCCCAAGTCCACTGCTTTTTGCCCGGAGAGACATGATGGTCGGCTACGTGCAGGACACCGGCACGGGTATCATTTTCATAGCCGCCGACAAAATTATATCTGGAACGGATCGCCATGTAGGACGTTGGCACGGGAATATTCTTATAGCGGGAGATATCGACACCTGCCGAATAGTCCATCTTGTAATAGGTTCCCGTAGCAATGGGATAGCGCGAGACATCCCGCTTTCCATGATCGAACACGGCGTTCACATCGCCGGGGAAGACCGACTGGTACTGATCGTTCACGGCAACCGCCGGATTCGCCCACCAAAGGAACGTCTGCGGAACAGGAGTCGGGTTATACACCCTCCCTTGTATTTCCAGAACAGCACGGCCCGGACGTAACGTGAACCCGGCCATACCTTTCTGGTGGAACATCCGTTCCCTTTCGCTAACCCAAACAATCACACTGCCGTCCGGCTTTTTCTCGATCGAGTAATCCACCGGAAGGAACGTGCTCGGACGGTGGTGCTGCGGCCAGTTAAACTCGATTCCACCAGAGATCCAAGGCCCCGTCAGACCGACCAGAGCCGGTTTGATCACATGGTTGTAGTAGATGAAATGACGCTGCTTGATCTTATCGTACGCCATCTGTACCCGCCCCCCCAATTCAGGCAGGATCATTACCTTTATATATTCATTTTCCAGATACACGGCGTGATAGGACTTGTCCTCACAGGTATCTTCGATCTTTTCAATCACAGGATAGGGATAGACCACCCCGCTGCTACCCTGATACACGCGTTTTTCCAGGAACATCGGATTCTTTTCCGGTTTACCGATGCCGTATGTAGGAAGAAGGATATCTTCCTCCCAAACTTTTACATTCACTGCCATATTCTTAATTTATTTCGTTAATTCTTTTTCCAGTTCTTCCAGTGTCTTGCCCTTGGTTTCAGGGAGTTTAGCCCGTATAAAGAGGAAACCGGCCAAACAGATCCCGGCATACAGCCAGAACGTACCCGAAGCGCCGACCGCCTCGTTCAGGATCGGGAAGGTATAGGTCAGCAAGAAACAAGCCACCCAAAGAAAGAAAGTGGAAAGCGCCATTGCCATCCCGCGTATGCGGACAGGAAAAATTTCGGAAAGCACCACCCAGACCACCGGCGCCAAGGACATCGCATAACAGGCAATCGCCAAAACGACCAAGAGCAACATCGGCCAGCCGCTTACTCCTAAGAAATAGCAGGTCCCTAAAATAAAGTAGATCACCGACAGACCTGCCGAACCGACAAACATCAGCGTGCGCCGCCCCCATTTATCCACCGTATAGATGGCGACAAACGTAAAGATCACGTTCGTCACACCCGTCACCACGATATTCATCAAGACATCAGACACGGCATAACCGGCAGCTGAAAAGATTTCCTGCGCATAATTGAAGATCACATTAATCCCGCACCACTGTTGGAAAACAGCTAGTACGATCCCGATCACCAGTACACTGCGCACACCGGGCTGCAACAACGCTCCCCAGTTAGCCTTTTCTTTCTTGTCTTCGTTCAACTGTCCCAATTCAGAGAGTGTCTGCCCAGCATAGTCCGTACCGCCTACACGCACGAGGATCTTACCAGCCTCGTCAGACCGTCCGGCCGTAGCCAGCCAGCGAGGACTTTCGGGAATCACAAAGGAGAGGGCAAAGAACAATCCCGCCGGAACCAACTCGGCCCAAAACATCCAGCGCCAGGCCCATTCAATACTTTCCGCACTCAGCGTTTCGCTGCCGGCCGTAAAATATTCGCCGATCTGCCAGTTCGCCAACTGAGCCATCAAAATACCTAACACGATCGTCAGCTGGTTGAGCGAAACAAACTTACCACGGACGGATGCCGGGGAAACCTCGGCTATATAAACCGGAGAGACATTCGATGCAATACCGATACCGAATCCTCCGACAATGCGGTAGACAACAAACCAGAAAAAACTGTCCACTGCCCCAGTCCCGACGGCCGAAGCGACAAAAAGGAAAGAGGCCGCGATCAACATTTTCTTACGCCCGTAGCGATCGCTCCAAGCACCCGAAAGCAAAGCTCCCACTAAACAGCCGATCAGTGCGCTGCTCATTGCCCATCCGCGAAGGGCTGCCGAACCTTCCAGGTTGAAAAAGGGTTCATAAAATATCTTGGCTCCTCCGATCACCACCCAGTCGTAACCGAACAGTAATCCGCCCATTGCCGAGACGAGACAGATCAATAATAAATAGCCTGTTGTTTGCTTCATGATAATTAGTAATTAAGTTATCTGCGGTAAATGATGATTTATCGATTTGTCCCGTTCCCGCGCTTGACGCGGGGACAAGTTTCACCCATAAATCATCATTTACTTGTTAATATTGAATGATTAAGATACAAATGCAAAGTAAATACCTTTCCGAAGAAAAATAAATAGATAAAAGGTCGATATAGATGGACAATCTTCCGATTTTAATCGTAAGTTTGCATCATTCCTAAATCAACATATCATGATCAAAAGAAAAGACGGTTTCAGCGGAGAACGGGCACTTGTCCTTCCACAATCCATTATTCACGAAATGGAGGAAGATCCTATTTCCTCCATTTTACACATTACCGATATCGGATACTATCCGAAAGCGTGGCATCATTTCCGGGAACGGCAGGAGCCGATCACGCAGTTCGTTTTCATCTATTGTATAGAGGGATCGGGCTGGTACCGGACGGAAGGAGAGGAATTCCAGGTGACCGCCAACCAATATTTCATCCTGCCGGCAGGGAAACCGCACGCTTACGGGGCCAACGAGGAAGAGCCGTGGACGATCTACTGGATTCATTTTAAAGGAAAGCTGGCTCCCCATTTCGCCAGCCAGTGCACACGCCCGATAGAGATCAAACCAGGGATGCACTCCCGCATCAGCAACCGGATCGATATGTTTGAAGAGATACTCCGGACACTGGAGATGGGGTACAGCCATGAAAACTTGCTCTACGCCTGCTCCATCTTCTACCACTACCTCGGGACATTGCGCTATTTGCAACAGTACCGAGACGCCGTCCGCCACGAAACGGGAAAGAACGATATCGTAACGGCTGCCATCCATTTCATGAAGGAGAACATCGAGAAAAAGCTGACGTTGCAGGAAATCGCCGCGCACACGGGCTATTCTTCTTCCCATTTCTCTGTCCTGTTCAGCCAGCGGACGGGCTACGCACCGCTAGCCTACTTCAACCAGCTAAAAATACAGCAGGCCTGCCAGCTTCTTGACTTTACGGACATGAAGGTGAACCAGGTCTGCTATAAGATCGGCATCGAAGATACCTACTATTTCTCCCGCCTTTTCAGCAAGATCATGGGGATGCCGCCGCGGGAGTATAAAAAGATGAAGAAAGGATAACTACTCCGTCATATAGCGGAACGTATATTCTCCATTATACGACCAGATCTCGCGGCCTTCCGGGACAGAGACTTTTCCTTGTTTGCTACCGTCCGGAGCGACATCGACCGTGATGGTCAGATACGTATATTCGCCTTTCTCGTAATTATAGGTTTCCCCGTCGTCGTCATACAGGCGGAAAGTACCGGGCTTGGAACCGTAATGGCGGATCTCGAGCGGAAGTTTCGTACCGTCCAGTTCAGTTATAGGCGGACAAAGCGGGACGATCCCGCCATCCTTCACATAAACAGGAATACGGTCGAGGCCGGGAGAAACGGTAATGACTTCGCCTTCCCCTGCCAACTTTCCGGTATAAAAATCATACCATCGGCCTTGCGGGAGGATGACTTTCCGTTCGGTTTCGCCGGCAAAGAGAGGAGCTACCAGCAGGTTTTCGCCGACCATGAACTGATCCTTCACCTCACGTTTGACCGCCATAGCATACGGATTCTCCGTCCCGTCGAGCTTGCCCTTCTCAATCTGTTCATCGGCGGCGTAGCCCGGTTCGAGGTTCATGGCGCGCATGGGAGGCGTCCCCTCGAAAGCGTAACCGGCAAATGCGGTGTAAAGATACGGAATCAAGCGCATACGGAGCAAGGAGATTTCGTTCACCTGCTTCTCCACATCAGGGAAAGACCACGGTTTCGTCCCGTCCGCCCAGGCATCCAGCATGGCGACCGGAGAGAAACAAACGGTCTGCATGCGGCGCAACCATTCTTCAGAAGTCTTGGAGGCACGGACTTCAGGTGTCCACAGCACGCCGATGAACGAACTGTTGATCAGCGCCGTGATAAAGTCGCGGTGATTATAATAATCGTTATAGATCACATACGGGAAGGAGGAAGTTCCGGCGTTCCCGGCACGCACAAGCCCGTAGGTGCGCTGGTTTTTCTCGTGATACAGATCCGTCGTCATGCGCTGCATCAGGGAGCCGTAGATCTGCCGCATCTGTTCCGCCGACGTACCGGAAGGGAAGGTGGCGACATCGGGCCACAACCAGTTGTCGTAGCCGTCGTTCTCATCCATCTTATACCCGCTGACACCCAAATCCAACTGGTGCTTTTTGAAATGATCCAGCATGATCCGGCGTGCCTCAGGCATCCGGTAATCCGGAACCAGGCCGTTCCATTCCGTATGGGAAGCCGTGTAAGGCTCGATGGAGTCCCTTATTTCACATTCCGGAGAGACACCGGGATTGAACCAGAGGTTCGTGCGGATATGCTTCTGCAAAAGGTCGTTCACAAACTTTCCAGGTTCGGGAAAACGGGTGGCATCCCATTCATAGGTACAAGGATAGGCGCGGCTCATCCAGCCCGGTTCGAGACCGATCACGGTAAGCGGGAAACCCCGTTTCCGGAACTCAGCAATCTCGTCCTGCACCTGCCGGTCAGTGAAAAGAGTCGGGACACGATGCCAGAAACCCAGCCCCCATTTCGGAGGCAACACGCCCCCTCCGTTGAAGAGGTTGAAACGGCGCACGACATCCTGCATGTCCTGTCCGGCAAACAGCACCACCTCGACGCCTTCGGCAGGAACCAGAAATTCGAGGTTATCGGAATAGGGCTGCGCACTCCAACCGGGATCGGTATTGCGGTCCTGCACCTCCGGCGGATTCTTCGTATCCTTGCGGACACCGGTTCCGACATAGGCTTTGATATAGCGGGCGGAGTTGATAAAAGCTCCGTAACCTTTGCTGGATACGAAGAAGGGAACCGGCGCATGAGTGCGTCCGTTATCCTTACCTCCATAATGGTCGACATGCAGTTCGAGGATCCGCCCGCGCTGTTCGACCGTCTTGAAGTTCAGGCCGAGCCCGAATATCTTTTCCCCTTTGTCAAGCGGGAAACGAATATAGGTTTTGCCGTCCACTTCCTCGAAGCGGATCTCGTCGCGGTCGACAGGCAGATCGGCTTTCGGCATCGCATTGATGGCATCCCACTTCGGATGCAGGCCAAGTTCACTCAGCAGATTCAACTTTTCGGGTTTACCGACCGATATTTCCCATACTCCCGAAGCAGATTCTTTCCATTCAGGCTTGCTCTTGTCACCGGGAATCTCCGTGCAGGCGGCAAGAGACAGCAGCGCGAGAACGGCGCAATTGCAAAAATGTGTCATTATTTTCATCTTCATGATCATTACGAATTAAGATATGGGGCAAAGGAAAGCCTTTTCATCTAAAAAGAAAATAGATAAAAAGCCTATAAATATGGATGATCTTTCGATTTTACCAGCATTCCTGTCTCTTACCAGTAATATTTATCCAGTATCTCCTGCATCCGGGGCGTTGCGGCATCGGTATCGCCAACCTCGCGACGGAGTTTCAGCAGCTCGCGCTTCATCTTTTCGATTTCACCGGCATAGGCGGGGGAATTGTAGACGTTATGGTCTTCGTGGGGGTCGGCGAGCAGGTCATAGAACTCCCACGACGGCGTGACGGGAGCCTTATCCGATCCGGTCGCATTCAGCGGATCGCCGTAGAGGAACATCAGTTTGTAGCGATGGTTGCGGATGCCCATGTGGGCGGGACGGATCTTGTGGTGCGTCCAGTAGCGGTAGTACATGGACTGCCGCCAGTCGCGCGGAGTCTCGCCCTTCAGGTTGTCGCGGAAGCTGCGGCCTTCGCTGCACGACGGGGCGCCCACCCCGGCATAGTCGGCCAGCGTAGCGGCAAAATCAATATTGAGGATGATGTCGGAATTGCGCGTCCCGGCCGGGATCTCCTTCGGGTAGCGGATAACGAACGGCATGCGAAGCGGCTCCTCGTACATCATGCGCTTGTCGAAAAAGCCATGCTCGCCGAGGAAATAACCCTGGTCGGAGACATAGACTACGATCGTATTCTCGGACAGCCCCTCTTCGTCAAGGAAACGCAGCAGGCGGCCGATATTGTCATCGATGGCCGCTCCGCAACGCAAGTAGTCGCGAATCAACTTCTGATAGATTTTCCGGCGCGCATCTTCCTTGCCCATTCCTTCTATGGAGAAAGGCAGTTCCGGATACTTGCACCACCAGGAATCCGGGTCTTTCGAGGCGATCCCCCATCGGCGGGCCATATCTTCCAACGGTTGTCCGGGGAACGTACGCCCGGATTCTTCCGGCCCGAACTCCATCATGTTTGCCGGTTCGGGGAACGTGACTCCGTCATAAATATGTTTCAACCGTTCGGGGAAATCCCACGGTTCGTGCGTCGCCTTGAAATGGCAACACATCATGAAGGGCCGGTCCTTATCGCGCGAACGGATCCACCGGATCGTCTTGTCGGTCACCAGGTCGGTCGAGAAGCCCTTCTCCACCTTGCCGCTTTTCCCTTTATCATCGTCTATCCAGCCCTCCGCGGTCTTGAAAAGCGGGTCCCAATATTCCCCCTGGTCATGAAAAACCGAAAAGGTGTCGAAACCCGACGGCTGCGTCTTGAGATGCCATTTGCCGAAAAGGGCCGTCTGATACCCTCCCTCCTGCATGCGTTTCGCAATATTGTCCAAAGCCGGATCGAGCCTGTCTTCAAGCGTATAGACCCCGTTATGATGGCTATAGGCGCCTGTCATGATAGCCGCGCGGCTGGGCACGGAGATCGAGTTCGTGCAAAAGCAGTTGTCAAGCACGCACCCCTCGGCCGCCAGGCGGCGGATATTCTCGTTCTTCACGTATTCGCTCAGTATTCCTCCATAGATTCCCCACGCCTGCGAGGTATGATCGTCGGAAAGGATGAAAAGGATGTTCGGGCGTCCAGAGTCGGCTTCCGGCTTTTCGTCTGCCATCGCAGGAGAGGCAGACGCCAAAAAACCGGTCGTGATGATTAGTTGATCGAATGTTTTCATGACATTTTTTGTTTTTCTTTCCTACAAAAGTAATGAATTTAAATAGATACCAACAACATTATCTTGCAAATGAAACCCCTCGTTTCATGCAACATGACAAGGAACCTTATCGATTTCCGAAAAAATCATATCTATAATTAATTATTCATTTGCTTTCAATATGGCGGAGTTTCTTGTCTTCTCTATTTCTATTTGCTTAAATGTATGCTTTTTACCCCAGTTGAACCGATAACTCACATTCACATAAAATACATGATCGTTTATTTTCGGACCATAATTCCGGGAATATGAGCTATAGATATCCGAAGTATACTCTCTCTTTTTTACAAAAGTAGAAAATGGATTACGTGTTCCTAATTCAAAATTCCAATTATTAAGATTATATCCTACGTTAAAATTGTAGATAAGTGGAGTACGATAGAAAACTCCGACATCATCATAATTCTTTTGGGGAGTTATGAGTTGTCCGGAAGCCATGAAATTTTTATATATAAACAACAATTTAGCTGAAGCATAAAAACAATTGACATCTAATTTTCTCCATGCATGTATAACTCGTTTTTTATAATATCCGGCCAAATCGAATGTCAATTTTCCAGGTATGACTTTTAGCTTCATTCTTGGACCTGTCACTAAATCAAATCCGGATTTAGCTATGGCATAATCATGTATAAACAAATTCCGGCTTTCATCATAAGATACTCGTTCATAAGGGACATCTGTCGTCACTTCAAACGAAGTATGATAAGTAAGATTGAAAACAGGCGTATTTAAAGAATAAGTCAAACCCGTCAAATAAAATTTCAATACCTTTACCTCTGGATTACCTCTGCGTATCTGATATTTATCAATTCTTTGCTCTGTTAAAGAACGATATTGCAACCCAAGATCACCCGATTCAAGAGCCGTGGTAAAACGTATCGAATTATTCTCATTAATCATATAAGTCATAAAAAGTCCGGGACTGAAAAAATGTTGTAAAGAAGATTCTTTCTTATTATCGATATAAGTCAACTGATCGGCCCATTGAACAGTCATTTTCAATTTATTTTTTAACCGAAAAGCATATCCTAATGTCAACCTCCCTTCTCCCTTTGTTTGGTAATCATCCGAAAGCTGTCCATCGATTTCATATTGAGTATGGGCATAAGTATGGTCATAGTTCAACAGGACAAAGAGAACATCGCTTTTTCGTACAGTTTTCCTATACATCAGTTGAGGAATTACCCTATAATTATTTTCTTTTGCATGTGTATTATAAGCTAAAGTAATTTTGTCATTTTGTAAAGCCTCATACTGTCTGTCATACTTATTCTGATTGTAATTTCCACTTAAACGGAAACGTATATACTGTTCGTGTTTTAGACTCCCGGTATATTCTATCCTCAAAGCAGGATTAAAATTATGAGAAGAAGAATTGTCATCCACTTTATACCGGACCGGGTCATTGCTGTACGTTTGCATACTTAAATCATCCTCATCCAATTTTTCCTGATTCAAGACTAAAGTTGTATAAAGTTGATTGTGCTTATCATGGTAAAGATAATTAAAATAGCTATTTATACTATTACTATTTTGAGGAGAGGGTAAACTTGAAGCTTCATTCACGATCGTTTCCTTTGTCGATTTTAAATAAGTCGAAGTTTCATAGCCACGTTTAGGAGTATAATTATTATAGCTGTCTGAAACTGAAACAATAAACTCGGACTTTTTGTTAAAAATCTGTCCTGTAGCTCCATAACTACCGTTTCCTTTATTCAAATGCTGTTGCCCATTCATAGCGACCATCCCTCCTCTATCATGATGTTCTAAAATATAGTCGACAACAGAATTCGCATTCGGATATTCAGGATGATGTTGATCATAAAAATCAATACGGAGAATATCTTTGGGATTCAGGTTTCGGATCTCATCGCTCGAAGCTTCCCGTCCATTGATGAGGAGCAATGTTTCTCCTTGAATAGTCGATACCTTTTTTGTAAACGGATCGACATCCAATGTCGGTATCATCATTAATGCCAATGCTTTATAACCATCCGATGCATGACGTAACTGTTCTTTGGAAGGAAAATACAAGACCTTATCAGTAGTACGCGTTATTTGTCGACCGGTGACAACAACCTCATCCAGCTTATTACTTTCTTCTATCAAAACAATATCACCTAACTGCAATTCACCCAAATCGCCCTTTGTATGAAGGACATGTTCCTTATAACCAATATAATTTATAACCAATTTATATCCAGAAGGAGAAACAGGTGCTGTTATTGAAAAATTACCGGAACTATCACTGATATCTCCCTTTACAAACACTGAATCGTGTATGAAACAGCGAACTGTTGCAGAAGAGACCGCATTTTTATGTTCATCTACAAGACGCCCCTTCAAACAAATATTTTGAGCCTCTAATAATGTATTCAATAAACATAAAACAATTATGAATAATGCTTTCATTGTATCCTACAAAATTTTAAAACCGCCTTGACCATGCTTAGCTCTTAATCATAAAAGAACCTTCACATAATCAGGACAGCATGTTATTCCATTCTGAAGTCAGAAAAAATAAACATACAATACCATCCATAAAAATAAGCAAATTTTTATTCATAACTCTTACCTTTCTAAATTCTAATGCAAATTTCAGACATAAAACACAAAAAAAACCGGATTAGAAAAAATAAGTTCAGTATAGAATAAAAAACAAATAATTTACTAATTTTCAGACATATAAATCTGATCTCATACATTAAAAATTC
>OODH01000832.1_pt1 | contig 22324 bp, 22 predicted proteins | sample 1671391 | NCBI WGS metagenome assembly OODH01 (sample SAMN06348152, study PRJEB24527) | human gut metagenome | biome: human gut; feature: ankylosing spondylitis patient; material: feces | host: Homo sapiens | place: China | collected 2015-10 | reverse complement strand
TTTTTCTCTCATAAGTTTTACTTATTGTTGCGACAATTGGTACTATACCAAAAACTATATAAAGTGTCAATAGTTTTTTTGAATTTTTTTTATTTTTTTATAAAAACTATTATTGTTTACACTTTAAGGCGGTGTATCGGCGTGACGACAAGCTGAAAATGTTCCCATTTTTTTGGTTCCCATAAATATCGTCATATCTTCATTTAGGAAACGAGGTAAGTACTAACCTATTTTTCACTTTTCATACTTACAAAAATCATATATAATAAGAACGGTATTTTAGCGATACCCAAAAAACGTCTAAAATACTCCCACTATTACAAATCACCGAAAACAGATATCCGCCTTTTTTCGGTCGTATAAAAATAAAATGTTATAAAAAATCAGGAGATTTAAATCAACAATGAATCAAAAAGCATATAAAGCACTTGAATATTATAAGATCATCAATATGCTGACAGATAAAGCTTCCTCTTCCATGGGAAAGGATATCTGCCGAAAGACAGAGCCATCTACAGATATTGATGAGATTCGTCATATGCAGACTCAGACCAAAGATGCCCTGACCCGTCTCTTCCAGAAGGGAAACATCTCCTTCGGAAGCGTAAAGGACGTGCGTGGCTCTCTGAAACGTCTGGAAATCGGAAGTTCCCTTGGAATCGGTGAGCTTCTTGCAATCTGCAGCCTGCTGGAGAATACCAATCGTGTCAAAGCTTACTCCAGAAGTGAACGTGGAGATTCCCTCCCTGACTCTCTGGATGGAATGTTCGAGGCACTGGAGCCACTGACGCCACTCACAACAGAAATCCGCAGATGTATCCTCTCAGAGGACGAAATCAGCGATGACGCAAGCAGTAATCTCCGTCAGATTCGTCGAAATATGAAACTTACCGGAGACAGAATCCATACACAGCTTTCTTCTCTCGTCAACGGAAGCGCACGCAATTACCTGCAGGATTCCGTTATCACCATGAGAAATGGCCGTTACTGTATCCCGGTCAAGGCAGAATACAAGGGACAGGTTCCCGGTATGGTACACGACCAGTCCTCTACCTTTATTTATCGAGCCTATGGCCATTGTAAAATTAAATAATGATATTCGCGAACTGGAAATGGAAGAACAGAAAGAAATCGAAGTGATTCTCTCCAACTTAAGCCAGCAGACTGCAGAGCAGACAGACTCTATCCGCGCTGACCTGAATATCATGGTACAGCTTGACGTAATTTTCGCCAGAGCTTCCCTGGCAATGGATATGAATGCCACCGAACCAATCTTCAACGATGAAGGCCGGATCCGTCTGAAACAGGCACGCCACCCTCTCATTGATAAGAAGAAAGCTGTTCCCATTGATATCCGTCTCGGCGATGATTTCGACTTGCTTGTTATCACCGGTCCGAACACCGGTGGTAAAACTGTATCTTTAAAGACTGTCGGACTTCTCACTCTCATGGGCCAGTCCGGTCTTCATATTCCCACACTGGACCGCTCAGAGCTTGCACTGTTTGAAGAAGTTTATGCTGATATCGGTGATGAACAGAGTATTGAACAGTCATTAAGTACATTCTCCTCACATATGACCAACGTAGTTTCTTTCCTTAAGAAAGCAAACCGCCACTCCCTCGTCCTTTTCGATGAGCTCGGAGCCGGTACTGACCCGACAGAAGGCGCGGCACTTGCCATCGCAATCCTTTCCCATCTTCACGAACAGGGCATCCGTACCATGGCGACCACCCACTATAGTGAGTTGAAGGTATATGCACTCTCCACTCCAGGTGTGGAAAATGCCTGCTGTGAATTTGATGTTGAAACACTCCGCCCGACTTACCGTCTGCTGATCGGTGTTCCAGGAAAGAGTAACGCATTTGCCATTTCCTCCAAGCTTGGTCTTCCAGACTACATCATCGACAAGGCCAAAGAACAGATCAGTGAACAGGACGAATCCTTTGAGGATGTCCTCAGTTCTCTGGAGAGCAGTCGTGTGACTATCGAAAATGAGCGTCGTGAAATTGAGCAGTACAAGAAAGAAGTTGCTTCCCTGAAATCCGAGATGGAATCCAAACAGGAGAAGCTGAACGAACAGCGCGACCGCATTATCCGTCAGGCAAATGAGGAGGCTCATGCAGTTCTCCGTGAAGCCAAAGAATATGCAGACAAGACCATGAAAATGTTCCATAAATTCCAGAAAGACCATGTGGATCTCTCTGCTGTAGAAAAAGAACGTCAGGATCTGCGCAAACGTATGAACAAAGCAGAGAAAGGCATGTCCCAGAAAACAGCTGCGAAGAAGCCTAAAAAAGAGCTTACCGCCAAGGACATCTCCCTTGGTGATGCAGTTAAAGTTCTCAGTATGAACCTGAAGGGAACAGTCAGCAGCCGTCCCGACAATAAAGGTTTCCTTTTTGTACAGATGGGTATCATCCGTTCCAAGGTTCATATCTCTGATCTGGAACTGATCGACGAAGCAGAGATCACAACTCCGACCATGCAGCGAACAGGCGCCGGAAAGATCCGTATGTCTAAATCTGCCCACGTATCTACAGAGATCAACCTGTTAGGAAAAACAGTAGATGAGGCCCTTGCCGAACTTGATAAATATCTGGATGATGCTTATATCGCACATCTTAAATCCGTCCGTATCGTTCACGGAAAAGGAACCGGTGCCCTGAGAAAAGGTGTTCACAATTACCTCAAACGTCAGAAACACGTGGAATCTTTCCGCCTCGGTGAATTCGGCGAAGGCGATGCAGGTGTTACAATCGTAGAATTTAAGAAATAGGAGGTACTGCCATGGTTTCCAAACAGAAAATTCTTATCGTTGATGATGATAATAATATCGCAGAGCTCATTGCCCTGTATCTTACTAAAGAATGTTTTGAGACAAAAATCGTAAATGACGGAGAAGAGGCATTGAAAGAATTTGCTTCCTTTCGTCCGGATCTGATCATTCTGGATCTGATGCTTCCGGGAATCGACGGTTATCAGGTATGCCGCGAGATCCGCCACACCTCTGATGTGCCGATCATTATGCTCTCTGCCAAGGGCGAAACTTTTGATAAAGTCCTTGGTCTGGAGCTTGGCGCAGACGATTACATGATCAAGCCATTTGATTCCAAAGAACTGGTTGCCCGTGTACGCGCTGTCCTGAGGCGCTTCCAGGTAAAGCAGCCTGTTGTTTCTTCTAATGAAAAGTGCGTCAACTATCCTGACCTGACCATTAATCTGACAAACTATGCAGTCACTTATATGGGACATCAGGTAGATATGCCTCCAAAGGAACTGGAACTTCTCTATTTCCTTGCAGCATCACCAAACCAGGTATTTACCCGCGAGCAGCTTCTGGATCATATCTGGGGTTACGAATACATCGGTGATACCCGTACTGTAGACGTTCATATCAAACGTCTGAGAGAAAAAATCAAAGACAACCCACACTGGGCTATTGCTACTGTATGGGGAATCGGCTATAAATTCGAGGTAAAAAATCCATGAAACAGCATCATCTCTCCACAAAATTTCTGGTGTTCTATATCTTCATCGGAGTTTTTGGATTTTTTCTCGTAACCCTGGGCGGCTCTTATATGGTAGAAAGGCATTTCGAGCATTCCTTAAGTGCCGCTCTTTATACTGAGGCACATAATATTGCCTCTAATGAAGCGGTAAAAAACAATATTTCCTCTGCTACTGTAGACAGCCTTCAGGAACATCTGTCTGCAATCGCGGATTTTCAGGATGCAGTACTATGGATTATCAATAATAATGGTGAAATCATTGTCAGCACACGTAAAAATATAGCTATCGATGAACCGATTCCATTTGACGAATTTGATGCTGCCAAATGGGGAAGTAACTATTATCAGGTCGGTAAATTTTATGGCTATTTTGATACTGACCAGCTTAGTGTCATAGCTCCCATTACTTCAGATATGACTACAAAAGGATACGTTGCGATTCACTACGCAATGACTAACCTGTATCAGAGTCGAAGCAGCATCCTGTTTATTATGCAGTTTATTTTCCTTATCTGCTATGCAGCTACCAGTCTCCTGCTCTGGGTTTACAGTCATTATATCCGCAAACCTCTCACGAAAATCATGAAAGGTGCCAGCGAATATGCCGGTGGTAATCTTGAATACAAAATTGATGTTGTATCAGAAGATGAAATGGGTACAGGCTCTATTACGATACATAACAGCCTGATGGAAGCATGGGGAACAGATAAGAAAGTGCAAATGTCAATATAAAAATGTAGCTTTTTTATCATATAAGAATGTAGAAAAACCTACATTCTTATATGATATTTTTATATAGTTTTATTCTCTTCAACCATTTATTTGCTATTGCTATCTGCTGCAATTACAGTTTTAATCTGTTTCATAAGGGCATCATAGTTATCCTTATTGTCAATTCCTCCAAGCATTGGGTCACCTACAATATTACCATTTCTATCAACTAGTATAGTTGTAGGAAATGCCATAATATCAGAGGCATATTTACCTGCATTTGAGGCAGAGTCAATCGAAAGGTTGCGGTATTTTGCACCCTGGCTTTCAAGAATAGCAGAAGCCTCTTTTATGGCAGTTTTATTGCCATTGAATGTTTCGGTATTGATGCCTACAACCTCACCGCCCATTGACTTGATAGCTTCGTTTAATTCATTAAGCTTAGATAACTCTGCTACGCATGGCTTACAGCCGTTAAACCAGAAATTGACTACAGTTACTGCATTTTTTGAAAATAAGCTTTCATCAACAGGATTGCCATTAAAATCTTTACCGGATAAATTGCTGAAAGGTGATGTGGCTTCGGTATTGTTTTTCTTACTGTTGTCAGAAGCAGTCTTATCTTCAATTTCAGCTATCTGTTCCTCGATTTTTCGTATAGTATCAATATCTTCTGTAAGTGTCTTTAACTCGGCCTCTGTAAAGGAAGCTTTGTTCGATTCTACGGTACCAGCCAGATAATCAGCATAATTGCCATTTGGATCAACAGTGCTTTTATTCATCATGCCAAAGGCTTTGTTCCATACAGCCTCGTGCTTCGCAAAGAGCTGGTTTTCCTGCTGATATAAATCATTTAGTCTGGCATTGGAATTATCAGAAGCCTCTGTACCGGCTTTAGTTACGTTATCCTTGGTATTTGCTGTTTTAGCAGAGTCCTGTGTGCCACAGGCTGTAAATAATAATGCTATGCATAGTGTAAAAATAGAAATTAATGTTTTTCTTGTTGTCATAATTAGTTACTCCTTTAATAATAGTTATTTGTTAGTTAATGTTAATTATTGCTTACTATTGCTGCTTTTTTTTAGATAAGCTCTGCCCATAAGCTCATAATGGACTGCATCCCTAGGACATGCTTTTATGCACGCACCACATCGTATACATTCCGGATGATTAGGCGTTTTACATACATTGACATCCATTTTACATGCCTTTGTACATTGGTTACAACTGGTACATTTGCTGCTATCGACCTTAATACTAAGAAAGCTGACCTTATTAAATAATGAATAAATGGCTCCAAGGGGACATATCCATTTGCAGAATGGTCTGTAAAATACAATGCTTAACCCAACAACAGTAATTAAAATAAGGCATTTAAATGAAAACAGCTTTCCAAGTGCAGAACGTATAGTTGCATTACCAAGCGACAGAGGTATAGCACCCTCTAGAACCCCTTGTGGACAAATATATTTGCAGAAGAACGGATCTCCCATTCCTATTGAGTTCGTTATAAGCATAGGCAGAAGTATAACAAAAACAAGAAGGATGATATATTTCAGGTATCTTAGAGGCCTCAGCCTGGCAGTAGAGAATTTTTTAGTTGGGATTTTATGGAGTAAATCTTGAAACCATCCAAACGGACACAAAAACCCACATATAAATCTTCCAAGTGTTACGCCAAGCAGAATAAAAAATCCAGTTATGTAATATGAGAATTTAAAGCTGGATGAGCCCACAACTGCCTGGAATGCTCCAATGGGGCAGGCTCCTGTTGCAGCAGGACAGGAATAACAGTTTAATCCAGGTACACATACAGTTTTAGCGTTTCCCTGATATATTTTTCCTTTAAATATATTGGGAATATGTATATTAGTAAGCAGCGTGGCGGCTGCCTGTATCCATCCGCGTAGTTGTGCTATTTTATTTGATATTGATTTGTTGCCTTTTTTTCTTTTTGCTTTGTTTTTTTTCTTATTCTTATCCAATTCCAACACACTCCAGACATAGTTTTATTGCTTTGCCAAGTACTAAAGCTGCTTCACCCCTGATAGCACCATAGCTTACCATAGTAATACCAAGGATTAGCAGAATAATCTGATATAATTTTTTGTACTTCAAGATATTGTCGCTCCTTTATTCGTTTTCATGTCGATTCTTTGCTTGTGTATTTATTGACCATCTGACAGGGATTATTATACAATAGCTGTTGTAAAATCTTTGTTAAGAAAAAGGTGAAATAGAATTGAGATTATTAATAGTTGAAGATGAGAAACAAATATGTGATATGGTTGCAAAAAGCCTGTATGCGGCCGGATACGAAGTAGATACCTGTTATGATGGCAGGGAGGCACTTGAGTATATTCTTGCAGAGAATTATGATTTGATTGTCCTGGATCTGAATCTGCCGGGAATAGATGGAATGGATATTTTAAGGGAATTAAGACAGAGTAATGAGGAGACAAAGGTTCTTATATTATCAGCAAGAGGACAGATTGTGGATAAGGTTGAGGGACTTGATGCAGGGGCTAATGACTATATGGAAAAGCCGTTTCATTTGCAGGAGCTTGAGGCGCGTATCAGAAGTCTGACAAGAAGGAAGTTCGTGCAGAAGGATATATGCCTAGAATGCGGCGGTATAAGGTTCGATACAATAAAGCGAGAGGTATATGCTAAAGGAAATAAGGTATCACTTACAAGAAAAGAAAATGGTATTCTTGAATACCTGCTTTTTAATATAGGAAGGCCGGTAAGCCAGGAGGAACTGATAGAGCATGTATGGGATGCATCAGTTGACAGTTTCAGCGGTTCCATAAGAGTACATATGTCTTCGCTTAGAAGAAAGCTTAAGGCTGAGCTTGGATATGACCCGATTATTAACAAGGTTGGGGAAGGATATAAATTACGGGAGGAGTCTGATTGATGAAGAAAATGTCATTGCAGTGGAGACTTACATGCATAATTACAATATATATTGCACTTATATGTGGTTGTCTGACAATGTTTATATATAGAAATGGTGTGTATTACATTGATTCATTGCAGGAGGCTGTTGAAGCCCAGGGGGATAATAAGGGTGATGATTCAGAACAGATATATATAAGTATTCCAGAGGATAAATGGGATGAATTTGCAAATGATTTTTCTGTCCAGGTGTACAATAATAAGGCAGATTATAAAAGAAATAGTTTAATAATTTCAGTGTTACTTGCGCTTCTTGGAGGCGGTGCTACATATTTTATAAGTGGACGGGCACTTAAACCAATTGGTGAGTTCTCTGATAAAATTGAAGAGGTGCAGTTACAGAATCTGTCCGATTCTCAGATAGAAGAAAACCAGGTTAAAGAACTGAACAGACTTAGTGTTTCGTATAATAAGATGCTTGAACGTCTATCGGAGGCATTTAAGATACAGAGGCAGTTTACTGAGAATGCGGCACACGAGCTTCGGACTCCATTATCATTAATGCAGATTCAGCTTGATTTATATAATTCTGGCAAGCATCCTGGTAATGATACAGATACTATACAGACGATAAAGATGGTTACTGAACAGAATGAAAGACTTAGTAAAATGGTAAAAACACTCCTTGACATGAGCGAGCTTCAGACAGTGGGACGTGATGAGACAATTGTAGTTAATGCACTTGTTGATGAGGTATTGGCGGATCTGGAGCCACTTGCGCAGGAAAAGAATATAAAGCTTACTGGAAAATGTAAGGATATAAATATGGTCGGAAGTGATATACTTATATACAGGCTTGTATATAATCTTGTTGAGAATGCCATAAAATATAATCATTCTGGTGGACAGGTTACAGTAGAGGCATATCAGAGGGAAAAGCAGGTTTATCTGTCAGTAAAGGATACGGGAAGCGGAATTCCAGAGGAACTTAAGGAACGTGTGTTTGAACCTTTCTTTCGCGTAGATAAATCAAGAAGCCGTGAGCTTGGTGGTGTTGGTCTTGGACTTGCGCTTGTTAATGAAATTGTGCGGGTACACGATGGCAGTATTGCAATCAGGCCTAATCCATCAGGAGGAACAATAATAGAAGTGGAGTTTACAGTTAATAGAACAACAGCTTAAGCTGTCTAGGCATACAGTCTATTAAATAATACATACAATAAAGTAGTGATTAAAGTAGTAATTATTACTATTTTATTGACTTATTTACATAATTTTTAATTTAAAATTGATATCAGGGCAGCCGGTAGGTATGCTGTACTCGCTTATAATCTTCAAAAGTGAATATGTCTTCTACTGTAGTATTAAACACTTTTGCAATATCCATAGCCAGCTTTAAAGAAGGATTATACCTGCCATTTTCGAGATTTCCTATTGTTTCACGTCGGACACCTACAAGGCTGAAAGCAAAAGCAGCAGGGCATGAAGAGCAGTACCTTAGCGATAGTAAAATTGTGAATGAATTCACAGACAGCTTTAAGTCGCTTTCATTAGAATATAAGCTGTCAAATATTAATCAGGCGAAAGCATTTGCTAAATATATGAATAAAATAGGATGCTTTTATACTGACAAAGATGTGGATTTTGAGCAGGTTGAGAGGTTTTCTGATGAAGAACTTATTATTATAGGTAGGTCAGAACATCAAAGATGGCTTCAGGAGCATTATGATATGGGCTGGACTTATGGTAATCCTGAAAAATCTAAACGTGACCTTGAACGTAAGCACTGGGATATGATACCGGATTTCTCAGGGTTTGAAGTGTCAGATGAGGACGCAGAAGAGAATTATAAAAGATTAAATAAGGCAGAGTAGGATAAGGATACAGACCATATGGAATGTATGCCGGCTATGCTTAAGATATTTGATGGATTAAGAATTTATAGATTATAAAAAACAAAAGGAAATAGATTTTAGGAGGACAGATAGTATGTCACAGGAATTGATGGGATTAGAATACCTAAAGAAAAAAGAAATTAAGAATATGAAGTGCGATATGAATAAACCTTTTGCGTTTATTAGTTATTCACATGATGAATATGACTCTCAGATTGTTATGAATGTGTTTAAGAAACTTATGGAGAGAGGACATAATTTGTGGATTGATATAGCAAATATGCCTGCAGATGAGCATACTTGGAAAAAGGCAGCTATAGATGCACTGACAAATAAAAATTGTAAATTTGCATTTTTCTTTAGAAGTGAGAGTTCAATGATAAAGAAAACAATAGAAAATGAACTTGAAACAATCAAAATCTTAGATCATATAAAATCTATTGTAGTTGTTGATATATGGCATGAAGATAATATGGATGCAGGTAGTTATTATAAGAAAGTAATGAATAGTGGGATGTCAGAGAATATAAATGTATGTTATTCAATATGTGGATATGTTAGCCCAGAATGTAAAGCCATCAGACTTGCAAGAGATGCCGGGAATGATATTTCAAAACTTATAGAAGAGATGGAAGAGGAATTAAAAAATATAGAAAATACAGTAACTAATTCAAATGATGTAAATATAGCTGAAAATGCTATTAATAATAATGAGAAAAAGGAAACCAGTAAAAAATATATAGATGAGGAGTTTAATGAGTCTGATGATATCAATGAGGATGAAAATCTGAATAGAAAGGAAGAAACTATTGAAATCGTATCGGATGGCTCTGTTATGCATATAAAAGGGAAAAATGGAATATATGATGCTTTCTATCGCAAGGATAATGATAAATATACAATTTTAAGAGGCAGCAGAATAAGATATAGTGAAAGTTATACACCAAAGAAAGTTTGGGAGCAAAACAAAAAAAATATTACAGCAGATGGATATCTTCTTTGTGATATTGGAGATTTAGTTATTTCTGCAGCTGCAAAGCTGATAGAAGGAATGTCTACTAATGGAAAAGAATTAGATGCCCCTGAGAGAATTATGGGAGAAAATGAAACATATTCTGTTACTTTTGATTTATCAAAAACTATGGAAGAAACAGATGGTAAGATGATAAATCCTAAAGAAAAATCTGAATTCTGCGGGGAAGACAGCTCAGTATTTAAACTTATGGGATTTGAACAAAAGAAAGATAATGCAAAAATGCAGGGTATAGTAGAACAAAATGCAGGATTTGAGTATACTCTTTGGGATGATTCTCATACATCAGGTAAAATGGTTGACATGCTCAACGATATATTCGATTTAATAGCTGAAAAACATCCTGAAAAAATCAAGGATATTGCAGAAAATGATAAGATAACAGCAGTTGCACGAAAAACAGACTTAGATGAGAAAACTGCAAATATTTCTAAGATAAAACAGTTTTCAAATTACAAGGGCAAGGAACATTCTGTAGAAGGAGAAGTTTACTGTGTAAATGCCGGATATAATCGTGATGGATGCATAAAGCAAATAGAAAGGATGCTTATGGTGTGTGGTGGCAATTCAAATGATTTCAAGATAACAAAAGCACCTCATAAATCAACACATTCTGCAAGTAAGAGTGGTAAGAAAGATATAGGTGAAATACTAAATGCATAACGAAATGAGGTATTGTTTTGAATATAGAACAGGCAGAGCAGATGATATCAAGTAAACAATTTCAGCAGCTTAAATATTTTCAGGAAAAGACAAATGTTTTTACAATAGTAGGTCAGACATCTTTCACTATATATGATAAAAAGTGATTCGGCAGATTTGTCGCTTAAGATGTTGTTTGATATGAATTTGGACAGAGTTCGTTTTGAAACGGAATATGGAACATTTATGGAACTTGCACTTCCTAATAAAGAGATACAGAGAGTATATAATACCGAGATACTTTCGTGGCTTAGAGGTACAGTCGATGATAATGTTATGGCAGGGCTTGAAAAGTCGCTTTATAGATAGAGATATCAGGGATATTGCAAAGTATGGAATTGCTTTTTATGGGAAAAAGGTAGAGATAGCAATGTAGTTTTAGACTTTTGTTTTTGATATAGTATAATATAACTATTAGTAAAGAGTTAATATCAAATAAGAAAGGGGTTTTTACGTATGCGCTATGTAGTATTGGATTTGGAAATGTGTGGCGTTCCTAAAGCAAGGAGAAGAAAGGAATACCACTGGGCAACTGAAATTATTGAGATAGGTGCGGTGTTGCTGGATGAAAATTATGATGTAATTGACAGCTATAAATCATATGTAAAACCTGATATAGGTATTATAGATACTAACATTGAAATGTTGACAGGAATCAGGAAAAATATGGTACAGAATGCACCTGGCATAAGAAAAGTGCTTGAAAATTTTGCGGAATGGTTTCCTGATGATGTCCAGTTTGTGACGTGGAGCGAGAATGATGAAATCCAGATAAAAAGAGAAATAGAGGCAAAACATCTGGAATTTGAGGGGAAAGATAAATATTATGGTGAATGGTATGATTGCCAGAAGACATTTAGTGAAATAATGAATGACACTAAACCATACAAGCTCGAAGAGGCGCTTAACCTGTCGGATGTGGATTATGATATTCATTTACACGATGGATTGGTAGATGCAGCTAATACAGCGCTGCTGTTTAAGAAAATGAAAACAGAAAAGGAATATAAGTTTAATACATATTATATTGAGTCAAAGAAAGAGCCGGAAATGCTTACAAGTACGCTTGGAGAGCTGTTTGGAGGTATAAAATTAGCCTGAAATCAGTTTTTGGCGTGGGAAAGATAGCAGGTGGAATATATGATAATAAATGGTGGATACTGTGATGTATATTAAAAATATAAATAATTACTTGATTGTTTCCATATAATCTAATACAATATTTATTGAGAGTTTTGAATACAATAAGGGAGGTGCCATATGGATAACAACAATTTTGGCAGTGATGTAACCGGTTCAGACAGTTCTGTTGACAACGCAGCTACATCACAGGGCTATACAGGTTCAGATATAGGCAGTAATATACCGGAAGGCTATACAAGTCCGGACACAAGTATTCCGCAGGGTTATACAAGTCCAGACACAAGTATGCCACAGAATTCCACCAATCAGGATACAGATAGTACAGCATGGAATTACACAACTCCTGATGTAAGCAGCATATCAGAAGAATATGCAGGAAAGAGCAGCACATCGGGCGGATATAATAGTGGATACACGGATAACAGCAGTACAACGGGCAGTTATAACAGTACATATACAGATAATAGAAGTAACAACACTTATAAGACTGGCAGTAGTTCTCCAAACGGCAGTTATACAGGGTCTAATTCCGGTTATAATTATAACCCGGGCAGCTCATCTGATGGCAATGGTGATATACCGGGAAGGGGTGCTGCAACTGCAAGCCTGGTTCTTGGTATCATATCTATAGTATGCTGGGTATTTACAGCAACTTCATTTATAGGACTTATAACTGGTATTATAGGTCTTATATGTTCATCGAGTGCAAAGAAAGCCGGCTTTAAGGGTGGAATACAGACAGCAGGTTTTGTATGCTCACTTATAGGTGTTATAGGTGGTGCTATAGTTCTCGTTGCGTGTGTTGCATGTGTAGGTATTCTGGGAACAATGGGAGCTATAGGAGAGCTTTAATCTAAGTTAAAGTATGAAAGTGATATTAGATAATATAGAAAATATTCCCGCATATGGCATACTGGGAACAGCAGGAGTCATATGCGGGATAGTCTATCTTTGGGTGATTACACGAAAGACAGGCGTTGATTTTAATGATGTGATATATGTATATGTGTGGTCTGCAATAGGAGCCATGGTGGGTGCAAAGCTTTTATATATACTTTTAGAAATTCCACATATAACTGGTGTGTTAAGACAGTATATAGCACTGGGAAGTATAGGGGATGGAAGTATCACGATAAAAGATTATGCAGTCGGACTTTTAAGAGGCGGTTTTGTGTTTTATGGCGGAGTATTTGGCGGACTGTTGTCACTGGTGCTTGTGTGCAGGTATTTCAGATATGACCGCGACAGTATGTTTATGGTTATTACACCAGCACTTCCGCTCGCACACGCATTTGGAAGAGTCGGCTGTACCGTGGCCGGATGCTGCTATGGCATAGAAACAGATGGAATAATATCAATAGTATATCATAATTCACGATATGCACCTGTGGGTGTAAGACTTTTTCCTGTGCAGCTTGTGGAGGCGGCGGGAGATATAGTTATATTTATTATTCTTGTATACATAATCTTAAGGAATTTAAATATTAAAAATGTGGCTTTTGGATATAAGAAATCGGGCAGTCATGTGGGCTTTAGCGGACATGAGGTGCTATATATATACCTTTTAATGTATGCGGTATTAAGGTTTGTGCTTGAATTCTTAAGGGGAGATGCGGTAAGGGGACACTGGCTGTTTTTCTCTACATCACAGTGGATATGCATACTTGTGCTTATGTATGTGATACCGGTATTGTTAAAGAGCCGGAAAGCAGGAAAAGCTGTAAGTTGTTAGAGGGTTATAAGGCTTGAAGTCACGACATTAATAATATAACTTGTTTTTTAAACATAATATTGATAGAATAGTGAAGTGTAGCAGATATGTATATAATACTATATTGCTAGATCAATCAGATAAAAGTTGAGGAGGTTCATATGTTCTGTAAAAAATGTGGAGCTAATATACCAGATGATTCAAGATTTTGTCCTGTATGTGGTGCGCCAGCAGACCAGAATGTACGTAGTACAACAGGTAATACTAACAGTAATGCAGCGCTTGACTGCAAGTCTACAAGTATTATAGCGTATATTACATGGATTGGTTTTATAATTGCCATGTGTATAGGTGACAGGGAGGGTGCTAAGTTTTATCTTAATCAGGCACTTGTGTTTAATATATTCTGTCTTCTTTCATATATACCATTTATTGGCTGGATGTGGGGTATATTTATGTTTGTATGCTTTATATTAGGCATAATGTCGGCAATATCACAGCAGCCAAGGGAATTACCACTTATCGGAAAGATAAGGATACTTAATTAAATGTATAATTAAATATAGTGATGTATGTGTCAGAAGTATAATTATAAGGCAGTCTTAGAAAGTGCAGGCTTTTTGAGGCTGCTTTTTATTTATTTAATTTCAAGAGTGGAATGAAATTTTATGGGGGTATGCTAAAGTCTCCCAGATAGAAAAATAGTATATTATTGTTATTTACATGAAAATTATGGTAGATAAATGTCGAATAATAGCATATAATGTATATAACTATATATTAATAATAAATTGCAAAGTAATGTGGCAATCAGAAAGTATAAGCCAGAAAAGGACTATAGTGTAAAGTATATTCGATAGTTTAACAGAACAGTGGCAGGATAAATAGTATGAAAAAACATTTAGTGATGTGCTTATGCGTTATATTATGCAGTGTCATGTTGATGGCATGTAAAGGCAGTAGTACAGATGATAGTTATAAGACAAATGCTGGCAGTGAGGAATACAGCACTACCGCTATGCAGACAGAAGCTTTAAAAGAAGCAGCAGAGGAAAATGTGCAGGCTTCGGATAATGAGGCAGAGAATGAAAGTGACAGTGGAACAGACAATACGGATAGTAATAGTGGGCAGCTAGAGATTGCTGTCAGGGAATATGGTGACAGGCAGAGAGTATATTTTGATGCTTCATGGCAGTATGGTGATAATGCAGTTATAACGGATGGAAGTGCGGTGATGTATAAAAGCAGCGCTAATCCTAACGGCATAGTTGTAGCTGTCAATGCAGGTCATGGTACGGTAGGCGGAACAACAGTAAAGACACTGTGCCATCCGGATGGTTCAGCCAAGACAACAGGCGGAACTACAGCACAGGGAGCAACTATGGCGGTTGCGGTGTCATCTGGTATGACATTTAATGATGGAGTTGCTGAAAGTTATGTCACACTCCGTATGGCAGAGATACTAAGAGATGCACTGCTTGATGAAGGGTTTGATGTCCTTATGATAAGGGATGAGGAAGATGTGCAGCTTGATAATGTCGCAAGGACAGTTATGGCGAACAATATAGCAGACTGTCATATAGCACTTCACTGGGACAGTGATGGTTTATCTTATGATAAAGGATGTTTCTATATAGCAGTTCCTGAAGCTTTAAAGAGTATGGAACCAGTTACATCGCACTGGCAGGATCATAATGCGCTTGGTGAGGCACTTATAGGCGGACTTAAGGATAATGGTATAAAGCTTAATGGACAGGGAAGTATGGCGATAGACCTTACACAGACCTCATACAGCACGATACCATCTGTGGACATTGAACTTGGCAATTCATGTTCAGATCACAGTGACAGCACACTCGATACATTAAAAGACGGGCTGGTGCAGGGTATTAAAGCATATTTTAATATTGGTTAGATAGATACATAAAAAGTTTGATAAAATAATTAATTTACAATAAATATATATAAAATGTTATGAATAGAGAGGAACAATGACAATAAGAGAATGTTACGAGAAAATGGGTTCAGATTATGATGCAGTATTGGAAAGAATTCCAAGCGAAGCGATCATTACAAAGTTTGCAAAAAAATTTATTGATGATGCAAGTTATAGTAATCTTGAAAATGCTATGACGCAGAATAATGCAGAGGAAGCTTTCAGAGCGGTACATACTCTGAAGGGAATATGTCTTAATCTTGGTTTTGACACTTTTTATAAAGCAAGTTTTGAACTTACAGAAAAGTTGAGAGATGGACATATTGATGGAAGCAAGGAGGCTTATGAAGCTGTAAAGGCGGCATATGGGCTTACTGTCAATGCTATAAAAGAGCTGGATGTATAAGAATACGAGGAGTGTTCAGACAGGTTAAAAGAGAATTTGAACAGTTCTTTGAAAGTAAGGTAGTGTAGAATAATAATATTTTAATTATGATAATAGTTGCAGAATATTATTATTTAAAATGTTTGGAAGTTATTTATGAGTAAAACGCATTTATAAGTTATGTAGGAGGGATGGTTATGATTGACTTACATTTACATCTTGATGGTTCACTTAACCCCGATAATATTCTTCATATGGCGGATATGTCTAAGATAAGTCTGCCATATGAGGATAAGGATGAACTATACAGGCAGTTAAAGGTATCACCTTACTGTAGTAATCTTTCCGAATATCTTGAAAAGTTTGTACTTCCGTTACAGGTATTGCAGACTGGCGAATGTATAGAGTATGCTGTATATGAGCTGTTAAGGGACGTATACAGTCAGGGACTGTGTTACGTTGAGATAAGATTTGCACCACAGCTTCACACTAAGGCACATCTTACGCAGGATGAGGCAGTAAGTGCAGCAGTTAAAGGACTAAAAAGGGGTACTACGGACTTTGATATAAAGGCACAGCTTATATTATGCTGTATGCGTAATAATTCTAATCATAATGAAAATGAAGAAACAGTAAGAATGGCTTTTAAGTATCTTGGAAATGGCGTGTGTGCCATAGACCTTGCGGGTAATGAAGCGGCATATCCGACAGGAGATTTTGCGGATATATTCAGGCAGGCTGCAAGTGAGGGCATACCGTTTACGATACATGCAGGTGAGGCAGCAGGCGCAGAAAGTGTGTGGAAGGCGTTAGAGCTTGGGGCAGTGCGTATAGGACACGGTATCAGGAGTGCATCTGATAAAGCACTTATGGATACATTAAGTGAAAAGGGCATATATCTTGAAATGTGTTATTCAAGCAATATGCAGACACACGCAGTTGATAAGTCTCAGGATTACCCTCTCAGGCTCTTTATTGACAGAGGCGTAAATGTTACTATAAACACTGACAATATGACAGTTTCAGGTACGACCTTAAAAAGGGAATATCAGATATTGAAGAAGCAGTTTGCATTTACTGAAAATGAGCTTAAGTCGCTTGCGCTGAATAGTGCATATGCAGCATTTTTACCAGAAGCTGATAAGAGGCTTCTTTATGATAAAGTTAATAGTGAATTTGGCAGATGGTTTAATGCCATTTAGCTTAATATTTTAATTTTCTTATATTTTTCTAAAGTTTTTGTTGAAATATGTTGAAAATAGATATATGATAGTCTATGACAATTTCGATATGAAGTTTGCAGGAAAGTGACTGATGTCTACCGAAGGAGTAACACTCTCAGGTGCTGGCGGCGTGCCAGTGCAACTGTAAATGGATCGACTCTCTGGAGATTCTGGATAAACAGAAGCCGAAGGTGCAACATATATGTTTCTTATGCATATATCAATCTCTCAGGCAAAAGGACAGAGAAGGCATAGATTAAGTAATGTGTATTGTATTATTTATTTGAATATATTATTTATATGTTTTCTACAAGTTCAGATGTTCAGGACTGTATGTGATACATTTTATATTTTTATTAATATATGTATATATAGACCGGCATAATCTTAAACATTATGTTTTGATGTGTTATCAGATTTCCACAGTAGTTATATAACCGGATAATTGTCGCATAGATATGTAAGGACAACGATTAATGGCAGAGTGTGTTATTAAAGTTCATTGTTTATGCATATTTATTATGATAGTGTCTTATATAAAAAGTCTTTAGGCAGAAAGAAATGACTATTTATATTTATGGCACTTATATCAGAGTGTGAAAATGGATTTTTTACATGTGGGACTTGTGTCTGTGTACACTTGACACAAACCCGTTATGCGCAAAAAAGTGTGCGCATAAATTAAGATGATGTATGAAAATCAGGAAAGGTAGTTAGGACATATGTGGAATTCAATTAATCAGGTTCTTACAACAATTGATGATTTTGTCTGGGGTGTGCCTCTTATGGTTCTTATCATAGCAGGCGGTATTCTTCTTACCGTGCGCCTTGGTTTACTCCAGATAAGAAAGCTCCCACTTGCATTAAAGTGGATGGTAAAGAATGAAGAAGAGGGCGAGGGTGAAATATCCAGCTTTGCGGCTCTGTGTACAGCGTTAAGTGCTACTATAGGTACAGGTAATATAGTTGGTGTGGCAACTGCTGTATGCGCAGGTGGTCCGGGGGCGTTATTCTGGATGATAGTTGCAGCATTTTTTGGAATGGCAACTAAGTATTCAGAAGGACTTTTAGCTGTTAAGTACCGTGTTGTTTCAGAAGATGGACATAGTCTGGGTGGACCATTTTACTATATAGAGCAGGGCATGGGAAAGAGCTGGAAATGGCTTGCCAAGATATTTGCATTCTTTGGTGTATGTGTTGGTCTGTTTGGTATAGGAACATTCAGTCAGGTAAATGGTATATCAAGTGCTATTAACGGTTTCTTTGATGCAGATAACTCACACTGCGTAAATATACCATTTCTTGGAGAATATTCATGGTCAGTTGTTATAGCTTCTCTTGTGCTTGCAGTATGTGTAGCTCTTGTTCTTATAGGTGGAGTTAAGAGAATAGCAAGTGTGAGTCAGGTTATTGTACCATTTATGGCTGTATTATATGTGTTGTTTGTTGGAGTTCTTGTTATAACTAACATAACAAAGGTTCCAGCAGCATTTAAGATTATAGTGGAAGCAGCATTTTCACCAAGAGCTATAACAGGTGGTGCTGTAGGAAGCATGCTTGTAGCTATGCAGAAGGGTGTTGCGAGAGGTATCTTCTCTAATGAGGCAGGACTTGGTAGTGCGCCTATAGCAGCGGCAGCAGCACAGACAAAGGAACCTGTACGTCAGGGACTTGTAAGTATGACAGGTACATTTATAGACACAATAGTTATATGTACACTTACAGGACTTTCTATAGTTATAACAGGAGCATGGCAGATAGAAGGACTTCAGGGTGTTCAGGTTACTACATATGCATTCCAGAACGGACTTCCATTCCCAGCACAGGTATCATCTTTTGTGCTTATGCTGTGTCTTGTATTCTTTGCGTTTACAACTATTCTTGGATGGGATTACTACAGCGAAAGATGTCTTGAATACTTAAGCGGCGGTAATATGAAGCACGTTAAGATATTCCGCTGGATATACATTTTCGCCGTATTTATCGGACCATATATGACTGTAAGTGCAGTATGGACAATAGCTGATATATTTAACGGACTTATGGCACTGCCTAATATGATTGCGCTGTTTGCGTTAAGCGGGGTTGTAGTGGCAGAGACTAAGAAGTTTTTTGAGAAGCATAATGCATCAAAGTAGATATTCGGCTGACATATGGGCGAATAACGGACAACGGACGACATAATATAAGCGGATGCCTATAGCGCAGACTGTGTTCGATGCCAGAAGCTTTAACCGGCTGTCTCTAAGACTTTTCATATATATATTGATAATGGACGCCACCACTCAGACGCGCCATCCGTGGCGCGGCTTCGTTGCTTCGTACATCCTTGTACGAAGCTGGCTGGTTGTTTAGGAAAAGTCTAAGACTCAGCACAGTTAAACTTCAAGTGCATCTCACACTGTCCGCACTACAGGCATCCGCTTATGTTATGTCTGTTAGTGGCAGACGGACATACAATATAAGATGCGTGATGATTGTTATAACGGACAGGCGGATAACATCTATGGAACATAGAATGTTGTCAATCAGACAGATGTTTTGGAGGTCGTAGGAAACGGTCAGGAAGCCGTTGAAAGATTTAAAAATCATGAGCCTGGTTATTTTGCCTAATGCCAGCTACGGTGGGGATAACAGTGGAATGTTGGACTGGCTTAATGATAGGTCAGAATAATAAAAATATATAGATGCTGGGGTAAAAAGCCCAGACTTTATGCCTGCGAATTGTTCCGTGCTACGAACTTCCACAATTCTCCCCAATATTTGTATATCGCGGGTCCAAAGGTCTTTCACCCACTTATGAGCAAGCTCATGTGAGATTAGACCTTTTGCCCCTGGCATCATAGAAAATATTATAATATCAAATAGTCATAGTGCCTGTATGGTAAGACTTTTGAAGTTATAAATTTGATATTAATAGATTAAGCTATATTATTTGCTGCCATATATTCGCCAATTTTCTTGTCGGCACCGAGAATATGGTTAGATAACCATGTTACAAGGAAGTTGACAAGGTCTAAAAGATACTGCTGCTGGTTGTCGTCCATGGCATCTAAGTCGTGGATATCTATATTGACAAGCTTTTCTATGAAAGCAGAGTGAGCTTTCTTCTGTGAATTGATATCCGGATATCCGATACGCTCCATAAGCTCCTCCTCATCATTGAAGTGGAATTCTGTATAGTCCTTAAGCTGTTCAAGTAAATGCATTATCTGGTCATACTTATCATGTGCGAAGTCGTCATGGATAAGAGTATATGTCTGGTCTATTATTTCAAAAAGACGTCTGTGTTCATCATCTACAAGCTCAATTCCTGTTTTATATTTATCTGTAAATGCAAATAAGCTGTTTTCTGTTTCCTCTGTTGACTCTGCTGATACAGGACACATCTTGCCAATCATCATATCGTTGCTTAAGATGTGGCGGTATAACCAGCGTACAAGATAGGAAATACAATTGTTAAATGAAGCTTTGGCAGCTTCCTTAGATGAGTTATCAAGCTGGAATTCATTCACTTTTTTAGTAAATGCAGCATGCTCATTTTTCTGGAGTGCAAGTTCCGGGTCGTTGATACTCTCCATATAAGCCTCTTCGTGGGCAAAGTGTGTTGCAGCATAATCCTTAAGGTTAGCTATAAGGTTGTTAGCAACAGGAGTTATATCATCAAGCTCATTGCTCATGGCAATAGCATCATTAACCATTTTAAATAATCTTGCGTGTTCATCGTCAATTTCTTTGATGCCGATAAGGCAGTCATTAGTGAATTCGTACATATGTATACCTCTTTCTTTCCTTATGTTTTAGTGGGTTCATGTTTTAGCGGGTTTCAAGTTCAAAAGCTTTATCATGCAAGCATGAACGCCTTTTTGTAATTTTCGACCCTTGGCATCATCATATCATTAGCAAAAGCATTTAACAAGTTCTATCAGGGTATTTACTACCATATCCATGCCTTCAACGGTTATGTGCTCGTAAGGACCATGGTAGGCGTGGCCGGCGGTACCAAGGTTAGGGCATGGGAGTCCCTTGTAGCTTAGAAGACAGCCGTCTGTACCGCCGCGGATAGGGAGTATAAGCGGCTTTACGCCAGCTTTAAGGCAAGCTTCTTTGGCTTTGTCTATAAGCTGCATACAGTCTTTTATAATGGATGCCATATTGTAGTACTGGTCGGTCATTGTAAGAGTGGCTGTGCCAGCACCCCATTTTTCATTTATTATTTTCTCGATATGTTGTAATGTCTTTTTTCTTGCCTCAAATACAGTTATATCATGGTCACGTATGATGTATGAAAGGTGGGCTTTGGAGACATCGCCTGACATGCTTATAAGGTGGTAGAAGCCCTCGTAATCCTCAGTGTCGCGTGGAGTTTCCATAGCTGGAAGTGCATTGTTTATTTCCATGGCGACAAGGCTTGCGTTAATCATGGTGTCCTTTGCAGAACCGGGATGTACGTTAAAGCCTTTGATAGTGAACTCAGCTTTTGCAGCGTTGAAGTTCTCATACTGTATCTCGCCTTCTGTATCACCGTCAACAGTGTATGCATAGTCGGCACCAAACTGTGACAGATTGAAGTGTTCTGCGCCCATTCCTATCTCTTCATCAGGCGTAAATGCTATGCACAAAGGACCGTGTTCTACATTTTCTAAGATAATATATTCAACCATTGTAAGAATTTCGGCAATGCCGGCTTTGTCGTCAGCACCAAGTATGGTTGTTCCGTCTGAGGTTATAAGAGTTCTTCCCTTTAAGCTCTCAAGATGTGGAAAGTCCTTAGGACTAAGAGTGAGTCCGCTATTTCCTAGCTTAAGTTCGCCGCCATCATAATTCTTTGTTATAACAGGCGTTATAGTGCCAGAAGAAAAGTCGGACACAGTATCCATATGTGCGATAAAGCCGATGGCAGGCACATTTTCATAGCCGGCGGTTGCAGGAAGCTTTCCGTACAGATAACATTTGTCATCTAATACAACATCGGATAAACCAAGCTGTATCATCTCTTCCTTGAGCTTTACGGCAAGGTCAAACTGGCAGGCAGAGGAAGGAGTTGTCATACTTTCCTCATCACTGGGGGTTTTTATTACGACATAGTTAAGTAATCGTTCATAAGCTTTCATAATAATCCTCATTTCTGCGCACGTTTTTTGCGCATAACGAGTTTGTGTCAAGTGCGCGCA
>OODH01000831.1_pt1 | contig 22339 bp, 17 predicted proteins | sample 1671391 | NCBI WGS metagenome assembly OODH01 (sample SAMN06348152, study PRJEB24527) | human gut metagenome | biome: human gut; feature: ankylosing spondylitis patient; material: feces | host: Homo sapiens | place: China | collected 2015-10 | reverse complement strand
GTCGCATGAGATCATAGACCGTGTCGAACGGGATGCGGCAAAAGAACTTGGGATGATGCTGGTAATCCATATGGATCCGGTGGAAATGAAAGATGAAAAGGTGATCCGTATCAGGAAGAAGACAGAGCATCTTCTGAAAGAGCTGGATCCGGCATGCAGCATCCACGATTTTCGTGTCGTGTGGGGAGCGGAGAGGATCAATCTGATTTTCGATATGGTGATCCCGATCGAATATGATGAAAAAAGACGCAACGACCTTCCGTTACAGTTGATGGAGCGGTTAAAGGGAGTGGATTCCAGATACGAGAGTGTGATTACGGTAGATTATGATTATGTAGCAAAAAACGGAGGATAAATAAAATGTATGAATTTAACAGCAGAGTACGTTACAGTGAGATCGATCATCATGGAACACTGACCCTTCCTGCACTGATCAATTATTTTCAGGATTGCAGCACGTTCCAGTCAGAAGATGTGGGACTTGGAACGGAGGTACTGAAGGCAGAAAAGCGTGCCTGGATCCTGTCCTACTGGCAGGTGATCGCAGAACGGTATCCTGCGTTGGGAGAAAGGATCACGATCGGAACATTTCCGACAGAATTTAAGGGATTATTCGGAAATCGTAATTTTTACATAAAAGATGAAAGCGGGAACATGATCGCAAAGGCTTATTCTGTATGGGTATTTCTTGATACAGAGACCGGGCGGCCGGGAAGACCGGAGGAAAAAGACATAAAGCCATACGGCATGGGTGAGGCACTGGATATGCCTTATAAGGGAAGAAAAATCTCCCTGCCGGAAGAGACTGAGGCACTGGAGGCATTCCCGGTACGTCGTTATCATATTGATACGAATGAGCATGTAAATAACTGCCAGTATGTGCAGATGGCACTGGAATTTCTTCCGGCTGACCGCCAGTTCAGACAGATCCGTGTGGAGTATAAGAAATCGGCAGTCCTGGGAGATGTCATTTATCCGAAAAGGAGCAGGGAGGAAGACCGGACGGTTATTGAACTGTGTGCGGAGGATGGAAGACCCTACGCAGTTGTAGAATTGAAATAGAGCAGACTTTCGTTACGTTTGATACAAAAATGAACAGAGCAAACTTCCGTCACATTTGATACACAAAAGATTCACAAACTTCTGATAACGTTGACAGGTAAAAAGAAACTCTGTGTTATGCAGAGAGAAATAGGAGGATGGAGACTTTGATAGAAGTAAAGAATCTGGTGAAAAAGTACGGAAATCATTTAGCTGTAGATCACCTGAATTTTACCATTGAAGAAGGGCATATCTACGGCTTTTTAGGTCCTAACGGAGCCGGAAAGTCTACGACCATGAATATCATGACGGGATATCTCGGAGCTACAGAAGGGGAGGTGCTGATCAACGGGCATGATATTTTAAAAGAGCCTGAGGAGGCGAAAAAGCAGATCGGATATCTGCCGGAGCTTCCACCGCTGTATATGGATATGACGGTCAGGGAATATATGGAATTTGCCGCAGAACTGAAGAAAATTCCGAAGGCAAAAAGAGCAGAGTCGATTGATGATGTGGAAAAGCTTGTAAAGATCAAAGACGTGGAAAAGCGTCTGATCAAGAATCTGTCCAAAGGATACCGGCAGAGAGTCGGACTGGCACAGGCTGTGCTGGGATTCCCGGAGATCATTATTCTGGATGAGCCAAGTGTAGGTCTTGACCCGAAGCAGATCATTGAGATCCGTGAACTGATCCGTAAGCTGGCGAAGAAGCATACAGTTATCTTAAGTTCTCATATTCTTGCAGAAGTAAGAGAAGTGTGTGACTATATCATGATCATTTCCAAAGGAAAACTGGTTGCAAGTGATACACCGGAGAACCTGGAACGTTACCTGGGTGAGTCCGGGCTGATCGAGATTGAGACCAGGACAGAAGCTTCCAAAGTAAAAGAAGTGCTGAAAAATGTACCTGGAATCGAAAAAGTTTCGTTGAAGACAGATGCCAGTGGCATAACAAGCGGACAGATCCGGGAGAAGAGAGGACAGGATATCCGGGAAGAACTCTTTACGACATTTGCAGAAAAGAAGATGCCGCTGCTGAAGCTGAATCCGGTTCAGGTCAGCCTGGAGGATGTATTTATGGAGCTGACCCAGAGTGACAAGGCCGCAGAAGAATTTGCCAGAAAGGCAAAAGAGGCAGAAAAGGAGGAAGTAAGCAATGCTGGCGATTTATAAAAGAGAATTGAAGTCCTATTTCCAGTCTATGGTGGGATGTGTATTTGTGGCATTCCTTCTGGTATTTACGGGCATTTATTTTGTTGCATATAATCTGTCTGCGGGATATCCGTATTTTTCCTATTCGCTGGCAGGCTCTCTGATCGTATTTCTTGTCGGGATTCCGCTGATCACGATGCGAAGCTTTTCAGAAGAACGGAAAAATAAGACGGATCAGCTTCTGCTGACCGCACCGGTGAGTTTGTGGAAGGTAGTTCTTGGAAAGTATCTTGCAATGATCACAGTGATTGGAATCCCGAGTGTGATCTTCTGTATTTATCCGCTGATTATCAAATCTCAGGGAACAGCATACCTTGGAGTGGACTATATTTCTATTCTGGTATTTTTCCTGCTTGGATGCGTATTTGCAGCGATCGGAATGTTTCTGTCTTCGCTGACAGAAAGTCAGATTATTGCATTTATCAGTACATTTGGTATCCTTTTGATCCTGTATTTATGGAACGGAATCCTGACACTGCTTCCGAGTTCGGCTGTCAGTGGGCTGGTGGGAGTTCTGATCGTGCTTACGATCGTTGCTTTCTATATTTTCCATATGACATCGAACCTGATGCTTGCAGGAGGGCTGGAAGTGATCGGAGTTGCTGCGGCAGTCATTGCGGGTATCGTGGTAACTTCTGGCCTGCCGGTCTATGCAAAGACGTGGGACATTTCCGAGGGCAGCATCACCGTCGAAGCAGACGGAGAAGAGGATGGAAAGTCCTATAATAAGGTCACTCAGGGTGATAAGGAAACGGTGCGGGACACCGACACTGTCATCACCGGCAAGTCTGAAAAGAACACCGTTACGATCAAATCGGGGGGGGAGTTCAGACGTGTGCTCTTCCGATCTGCCAGACCTCTGACGTGACCCTCAAGGACGTCAGCATCAAGTCGGACAAAGACGCCGCCCTCAAGGTAGAAGGCGACGGCAACGTCCGGCTGGAGCTGGACGGCAAGAACGAGCTGAAGAGCGGCGCTAACCACGCAGGCGTCGAGAAGAACAACAGCGACTCTAAGGGTACACTGACCATTAAGGATGATACTGGCGAAAAAGGCTCTCTGACGGCGACTGGCGGCGCACAAGGTGCAGGTATTGGAGGAGCAAAAAACAACAGCGGCAGTAACATTGAGATTACTGGCGGTACTATCACAGCGACCGGCGGATGCAACAACAACGAAGCAGGAAACGGCGGTGCGGCTGGCATTGGTGGCGGTTTTAACGGCAGCGGAACTGACATCAAAATCACCGGCGGCAATGTCACGGCCAACGGCAGCCGGAAGCCGGACGGCACCAGTGGATGTCAGGGTGCAGGCATCGGCGGAGGTTATGGCAAAGGCGGCACCAATATCTCTATCAGCGGTGAAGATACTGTAGTGAACGCCAACGGCGGCAAGTATGGCGCTGGCATCGGCGGCGGTGCAATGGGTGCTGGCGAAAACATTACCATCAGCGATGGCGCTCATGTAACAGCCAACGGTGGTGCACAGGGTGCAGGCATTGGCGGCGGCAGCGGCATTGGCGGCAATGGCAGCAACATCACCATCAGCGGTGACAAGACCTATGTGGAAGCTACCGGCGGCGGCGACGCCGAAGCAGCCGGTGCCGGTATCGGCGGCGGTTTCAGTGGTCGGGATGGTAATGTTGGCAAGGGCAGTGACATCACCATCGAGGGAGGCACGGTTATCGCAACCGGCGGTAGCGTTACCAGCGATTCAGGCGGTGGAGCGGCCGGTATCGGCGGCGGCAGCGGATATGCCCCGCGTGATGACAAGGCTGGAAATGGTGAGCATATCTACATCAAGGGTGATGCGAATGTGACTGCCAAGGGTGGAAATGGTGCTGCAGGCATTGGTGGCGGCAATACCAATAATAAGATGGGCGACGCCATCGACATTGTTATCGAGGGCAACGCTAAAGTAACTACTGAAGCAGGCGGTGACGTGTCCATCGGCGGCAAGAATGGCGAAATTTCCAACGACGACCTTCTTTCGAAGGACTTTACCGGTATCCTGACCCGTAAGGATAACACCGGTAAGGTCATGGAGGACTACAGCAAGGATGCCACCCCGCTGCCCTCCTCGGAGGAGAACGGCGTGGTTTGGGTAGACGCTGACGTCAGCGGATGGGGCGGCGTGCGCATCGCCGTCCCGGAAGGGACGCCTACCGACAGCGTGTCGGCCTGCTATCTGGAAGAGGGCGCTCTGCTGATAGTAGATGCAGGCGGCAGTGACTGCCTGCTGGAAGGCCGCGTCAGCGACCTACGCCAGAACGGCATCCGCCAGCTCTGCCTGCGCTGGAACGGCGGTGAGCAGACCCTCAGCACGGACGCTCTGGCCGCAGCAGGCGGCGAGGATGCCTCTTTCCGCCTGACGGAAGTAAACGGCGGACTGACGATGGTTTTGAATGGGCTTACCCGCAATGAACTGCTGGCAAAATAAATGTATCTCTACAGCTCCCCTTCGGGGGAGCTTTTGTTATATTTACAAATCCCCCCAAAACCGCTATACTATATATAGTTGTGTCAAAACGAGGAGGCGGGACGATGGAGCAGGAGCTGGAACGGCTGGAAGGCACGGTAGAGGACATCATCTACCTGAACGAGGACAACGGCTACACCGTGTTCGAGGTGTCGGGCGGCGGTGTCGTCACCGTTGTGTGCGGCGTGGTGGGAGAGCTCCACGCCGGTGAGAGCGTCGTCTGCCGGGGCAGGTACGAGAACCACGCTACCTATGGCCGACAGTTCCACGCACAGGAGTGCGAGACGGATATGCCCAAAGACCTCGAGGCCGTCTACGCCTTCCTCGCCAGCCGGTCGCTGCCCTACATCGGCGCACGGACGGCGGATAAGATCATTGACAAATTCGGCGCGGCGGCGCTGGAAGTGATCGCCAACGACCCCGCCCAGCTCACCCTCATCCCGGGCATCTCGGCGGACAAGGCCGACCGCATCCAGCAGGAGTTCAAGCGGATGTTCGGAATGCGGGAGCTCATCGCCTATCTGGCTCAGTTCGAGATCAGCCCCCGCCGGGCGATGGAGGTCTTCCGCACCTTCGGGCCGGGGGCCATGCAGGCCATCCAGCAGAACCCCTACCTGCTGTGCGGCGAACCCTTGCAGCTGGACTTCCGCCACGCCGACAGCATCGCCCAGTATTACCAGATGGCAGGGGACTGCGCCCAGCGGCTGGAAGCCGCCCTTCTGCGCACCCTGCGCCACAACGCCGGCAATGGCCACACCTGTCTGCCCCGGGCGCAGCTGCTGGAAACGGCGTCGAACTTCATCCACCAGCCCCCCGAAAAGCTGGCAGCGGCGCTGGACAGCTGCATCCAGACCGGGAAACTGGCGGTGCGGATGTTCGACGGCACACCGTATATTTATCTGCCGGATCTGCTGGCGGCAGAGCAGGACATCGCCGACCGTCTGGCCATGCTGACCAGGCGCGGGAAGCAGACGGCCCGAGACCTCGACAAGAACATCCAGATCCTGGAACTGGCGCAGGGCTTTGCCTATGCGCCGCTCCAGAAGGAAGCCATCCGCAAGGCCATGACCGAGAACTGCCTTGTCCTCACCGGCGGCCCCGGCACCGGCAAGACCACCACGGTCAACGCCATCCTGCAGCTGCTGGAGAACGAGGCCGAACGGGTAGCCCTCTGTGCTCCCACGGGCCGCGCCGCCAAGCGTCTGAGCGAGCTGACGGGCCGGAAAGCCTCCACCATCCACCGCCTGCTGGAAGTGGACTACACCGGCGGCGTGGTCAGCTTCATCCACAACGACAAGAACCTGCTCAAGTGCGACGTCGTCATCCTCGACGAGATGAGCATGGTGGACGTCAAGCTGTTCCAGGCCCTCATTGCGGCACTGCGGTACAGCTGCCGTATTATTATGGTAGGTGACGCCGACCAGCTGCCCAGCGTCGGCCCGGGCAATATCCTCGGCGAGACCATCCGCTCCGGGCTGGTGCCGACGGTCTGCCTCAACGAGATATTCCGGCAGGCCGCTCAGAGCCTCATCGTGGAGAACGCCCACCACATCATCTCGGGCGAACCGCTGAAAAAGGGCGGAAAGACGGACGATTTCTTCTTCCTCGAAGCCGACGGCGACGCGGCCCAGAAACTGGTCTGCGACCTTGTGACCACCCGTCTGCCCCGCAGCTACCAGTTCGACCCGGTGAAGGATATTCAGGTGCTCTGCCCCACGAAGCTCGGCCCCACCGGCACCCAGGCCCTCAACGCGGAGCTTCAGGCCATGCTCAACCCGCCCAGGAAGGGCAAGCCGGAGCTGCAGAGCGCGGCCCGGGTCTTCCGGGTGGGGGACAAAGTGATGCAGGTGCGCAATAACTACGAGATAACGTGGCAGCGCATCGGCGGGGAACAGGGTGTGGGCGCTTACAACGGCGACATCGGCATCGTGGAGTCCATCGATGTGCGCAGCCGCTCCATGGTGGTGCGGATGGACGACCGGCGGCTGGTCTATCCGGCGGAGAACCTCAACGAGCTGGAAATTGCGTATGCCATCACAGTACACAAAAGCCAGGGCAGCGAGTTCCCGGCGGTCATCCTCCCGGCGGCGCAGGTGCCGCCCCGCCTGTGCTACCGCAACCTCTTCTATACCGGCGTCACCCGCGGGCGGAAGCTCTGCATCGTGGTGGGCCGGCGGGACGTGGTGAACCGGATGATGTCCAATATCCGCCAGAACCTGCGCTACAGCGGCCTGGCAGCTCTGCTGGCCCAGGCTCTGCCGCCGGAGCAGGAGAACCTCTCCGATTGAAGATGAAACGTTACGAAATGCCAAAGCCTCCCCTCGATAGGGGAGGTGGCATCGCGCAGCGATGACGGAGAGGTTATTCCTTAGCCCAGCTGCTTCTCCACGATGCTCTTGACTGCGGCCAGAGCCTCGTCGATCTTGGTCTCATCCTTCAGACCAGCCATAGCGAAGTCGGGCTTGCCGCCGCCCTTGCCGCCTGCGATGGCAGAGATCTCCTTGACGAGATTGCCAGCCTTCAGACCCTTTGCCTGAGCATCCTTGGTCACGGTAACGGCCATGGTGATCTTGTCGTCAGACTTGCCCACCAGAACAGCCACAGCAGCAGCCTTGGCATTGTCACGGATGGTGTCGCACATGCCGCGCAAGGTGTCGCCGGAGGTGCCGGTGAAGTAAGCGGAAGCGATCTTGACGTCGCCGACGGTCTCAGCGTTGTCGAACAGGCTGGTGACCTTGGAAGCGGCGACCTTTGCCTTGATGTCCTCCAGCTCCTTGCTCATGGCCTTGTTCTCAGCCATGACAGCCTCCGCACGAGCGGGCAGAGCGGCGACGTTGTTTGCCTTCAGGGTGTTCGCCACAGCGTGCAGCATCGCTTCCTGCATATTGGCACGAATCAGCAGATTGCGGCCGGTGACAGCCTCGATCCGGCGGATGCCGGCAGCAACAGAGGACTCGCTGACGATCTTGAAGCCGCCGATCTGAGCGGTGTTCTTGACGTGGGTGCCGCCGCAGAACTCGGTGGACCAGCCCTCAATATCAACAACACGGACGACCTTGCCGTACTTCTCGCCGAACAGAGCCATAGCGCCCAGCTTCTTGGCCTCTTCGATGGGCATCTCCTTGACAGTGACGTTCATCGACTCGAAGATCTTGTCGTTGACGATCTTCTGCACGCGGACCAGCTCCTCGGGAGTGACAGCGCTGAAGTGGGTGAAGTCGAAGTGGGTGATGGAAGCGTCCTGATAGGAGCCTGCCTGATGGACGTGGTCGCCCAGGACCTCGCGCAGAGCTGCCTGCAGCAGGTGGGTAGCGGTGTGGTTGCGGGCGATGGCCATGCGGTATTCCTTATCCACGCGGGCGGTCAGATGGTCGCCGACATGGACGATGCCGCTCTCGAGGGTGCAGGTGTGGACGTAGTAGCCCTTGGGGGTCTTCTTGACGTCCTGCACGCGCAGCACGCACTCAGCGCCGGTGATGACGCCGTGGTCTGCGGCCTGACCGCCCATCTCAGCGTAGAACGGGGTCTTATCGAGAACGACCAGCACGCCTTCCTTGGCCTGCTCGTCGGTGGCGATGGCATCGGTCAGGGTCTCCTCGTCGCTCAGAGCCACAACGACGCTGTCGCTCTTGAGAGTGTCGTAGCCCACGAACTCGGTGGGCTCAGCGGTCAGAGTGCCGAACAGGTCCTCGCTCCAGCCGGAGATGTTCTTCTTGAGGCGCTCTGCACGGGCGCGCTCCTTCTGCTTGGTCATCTCGGCGTGGAAGCCTTCCTCGTCGATCTCGATGCCCTGCTCCGCAGCGATCTCCTTGGTCAGGTCGAGGGGGAAGCCGAAGGTATCGTTCAGCTTGAAGACATCCAGACCCTTCAGCAGGTGCTCGTGAGCCTTTTCCAGACCGTCGATCATGTTGTTCAGAATGTTCATGCCGGCGTCGATGGTGCGGGCAAAGTTTGCCTCCTCGGTGCCGATGACCTTCTTGATATAGGCGTCGTGCTCACGCAGCTCGGGGTAAGCGGACTCGCTGGACTGGATGACCGTCTCCACCAGCTCCACGAGGAAGGGGCGGCTGATGCCCAGCATACGGCCATGGCGGGCAGCGCGGCGGAGCAGACGGCGCAGCACGTAGCCGCGGCCCTCGTTGGAGGGCAGGATGCCGTCAGACACCATGAAGGTGCAGCTGCGGATGTGGTCGGTGATGACGCGGATGGAAATGTCCTCCTTGGGGTTGGTGCCGTAGGTCTTGCCGGCGATGCGCTCCACATGGTGCAGCACGCTCTGGACGGTATCGACCTCGAACAGGTTGCCCACGCCCTGCATCACGCAGGCCAGACGCTCCAGACCCATGCCGGTATCAATGTTGGGGCGTGCCAGACGCTCGTAATGGCCCTTGCCGTCGGCGTCGAACTGGCTGAACACCAGGTTCCAGATCTCCATATAGCGGTCGCAGTCACAGCCCACGCCGCAGGTCGGCTTGCCGCAGCCATACTCGGGGCCGCGGTCGAAGTAGATCTCAGAGCAGGGGCCGCACGGGCCGGAGCCGTGCTCCCAGAAGTTGTCTTCCTTGCCCAGACGGACCATGTGGTCGGGGGCAACGCCCACCTTCTTGGTCCAGATGTCGTAAGCCTCATCGTCCTCTTCGTAGACGGAGATGTGCAGCTTATCCTTCGGGATCGCCATCCACTCGTCGGAAGTCAGGAACTCCCATGCCCAGGGAATGACCTCTTCCTTAAAGTAATCCTGGAAGGAGAAGTTGCCCAGCATCTCGAAGAAGGTGCCGTGGCGGGCGGTGATGCCCACGCGCTCGATGTCAGGGGTGCGGATGCACTTCTGGCAGGTAGTCACGCGATGACGGGGCGGCTCCTCCTGAGCGAGGAACCACTTCTTCATAGGTGCCATGCCGCTGTTGATGAGCAGCAGGCTGGGGTCGTTCTTCGGGACGAGCGGGAAGCTGTCCAGACGCAGGTGGCCCTTGCCCTCAAAGAAGGTAAGGTACTTGTCACGCAGTTCATTCAAACCGGTCCATTGCATAGTTTTAATCTCTCCTCGTGTATCGGCGTCCTCCTCCGGACGCAGTTTTTATGGCAGTCGGGCAAAAAACAAAAAACAGCCCTCATCCCGAAAAGGGACGAAGACTGTCTGAAAAGCTCCGTGGTACCACCCAAATTGCAGAAATGCCGCCGGGGCGCTCCTGCCGCTTTGTGCGCTGTAACGCTGCGCAGCGTCCGGTTTATTTCGCCGGAAGCTCCGGGGTGGCGTAAAAAATGCTCTGCCGGAACGCCTTTCAGCCAAGGGCGTTCTCTCTGGGCGGCGGCACACATCCTTCTGGCCCCATCCTTGCCATTTGCCATAATTACCATTCACGCGCAAAGGGCATGCTGCTCCTTTGCGTTCATTTCAGATTATAGCATAGTCAGGCCATTTGTCAACGGGTTTTCCCAAAAATCGCGCGTCACGGCACCCAGATGCGGAGGATATTGCTGACGGCGCCGTCCTTTGTGAAGACGGTGGTGTTGTAAGGGGTCCAGTTGTCCTTATCCTCCGAGACGGCCTTGCCCACCTCGATGGTGCCGCTCGTCTCCACCGGCACAGCGTCCACGCTGGCGGAGCTGTCGCTGAGGGTCACACTGTCGTCCACGGGCAGCACGAGTTCTCCCATCATGTAGTAGACCGGGTAGTCGTCGTAGGTGACGGTGCGGTAGATGTCGCCGCTGCGCCAGAGGTCTACGCCGCCCTCTTCGATGCCGCCGTTGATGGAGACGGTGCCGTTCTCTTCATTCTTTTCGATTTTTTCCACAGTCACGTTCTGTGCTTCCACAGCGCCGTCCAGATGGGTGCTGAAAACGCTGCCCACATCCAGTGCGTCCACGTCCTCGGCGCGGTAAGCGTCGTAGCCGTAGACCGTCAGGGTCATCTGGCGCTTCTTGGTGTCCACGCTCGAGATGTTCGCGGCGAACTTATAGGAGCCGGTCTTCATCTCTTCAAGACTGCCCTGGTCGATGGGCATCACGACGCCCTCTTCGCCGGGCAGGACGCGCACTTCGCTGCTCACCTCTTCGGCTTCGCTGGCGGCGGGCATCGAACCGGCCATGCCGCTGGCGGCACTGGCAGCGCTGGCAGAGCTGCATCCGGCCAGCATCCCCAGAGCCAGAACGCCTGCAAGGAGCATCAGTTTCTTGTCGTTCGTCATATCAATACCTTCTTCCCTCTTCAATCATGTAAGGCTCTCATTATACCATAAATGGAGATTTGATGATGAAACCATCGTTAAATTCCGATGAATTCTTTTTGCACCGGCACAGTATACTCTTGTTTTTTGAAAAAGTAAACAACCAACTTGACGTAAGAAGGTGGATTCGCTACAATAAAAGCAAATCTTAACCTATTCTTAATTTAGAGAGGAAACTTCCGTGAAAATATTGAAAGTCAAATGTCTCGCCCCCACCCGGCTGGACAACTATCTGATGCAGCAATTCCCCGCGCTGAATCCGGGCCGCCTGAACAAGGCCCTGCGCGAAAATAAGATCAAACTGAACGGCAAAAAGCAGCCGCTCTCCACCCGCGTGATGGCAGGCGATGAGATCAAGCTGTTCATCCTTGACGATGTTCTGGACGCTGACAAGCGTGTGGACGGCCCGGCGTGGAAAAACGCCCGCGGCCCGGCGCAGGTGGTGTACGACTGCCCGCAGATCCTCATCGTCAACAAGCCCGCCGGCCTCGCCGTGGACGGCCCCGATGACGACACCCTGCTGAACCGCGCTCTGCTCTACCTCAACCAGCAGGGCGAGTACAAGGAGAACGACATCTATACCCCCGCCCTCTGCCACCGTCTCGACACCGGCACCAGCGGCCTTGTCATCATCGCCAAGACGCCGGAGGCCGAGGAGCTGTTCCTCGCCGCCATCAAGAGCCGCGAGGTGAAAAAGACCTACCTCTGCGTCACCTTTGGCCGTCCCACGCCCCCGGACGCCACCCTCGGCGGCTATCTGCTCAAGGATGCCGACCGCGGCATCGTGAAGATCGTGGAGGACAAGCAGCCGGGCGCCAAGGACGTGGAGACCCGCTACGAGACCATCGCCGTCTCCGGCCGTCTGGCTCTGCTCAAGGTGCAGCTCATCACCGGCCGCACCCACCAGATCCGCGCCCACATGGCAAGCATCGGATGCCCCATCCTCGGCGACAGCAAGTACGGCAACAACACCGCCAACCGCGAACTGAAGCTTAAATATCAGGCCCTCTGCGCGTGGGAGCTGACCATGCCCCACTTCAACCAGCCCGATTTCGAGTTCCTCAGCGGAAAGACCTTCCACGCCCCGAAACCGTGGTACTATCAGCAGGTGCTGGATGGGACGCTGAAATAAAACGATACAGAAAAAGGGAGCTGTCCGCATGGGCAGCTCCCTTTCGTATTTATAAGGTATCAGACCCGCACCATATCCGGCGTGATCTCCGCGATGGAGTGTGCGCCGCACATCTGCATAGTGTCGGCCAGCTCACCGGCCAGCTTGTCGATGTAGCACTTGACACCCTCGGCACCGCCGCCGTAGACAGCCGTGACGAAGGGGCGGCAGATGAGGACGCCGTCCGCGCCCAGTGCCAGTGCCTTGAAGACATCCACACCGGTGCGGATGCCGCCGTCCACCAGGACCTTGACGCCGGTACCCTTGAGGGCGGCGGCGATCTCAGGCAGGACTTCGGCGGTAGCAGGACACTGGTCGAGGACGCGGCCGCCGTGGTTGGATACCACGATGGCGGCGGCACCGGCCTCCTTGGCCTTGAGAGCACCCTTGACGGTCATGACGCCCTTGACGATGAAGGGACGCTCGGCCAGCTTGACGATCTCAGCCAGTTCGGCCACGCTCTTGCTGCCGGCCGGAGGGGTCATGTTCTTGAGGAAGGGCAGACCGGCGGCATCCACATCCATTGCCACGGCGAAGCAGCCGCTGGCCTTGGCCTGTGCCATCTTCTCTTTAATGGTGTCGATGTTCCAGGGCTTGATGGTCGGCACGCCGCAGCCGTCGGCGCTGCCGATGGCCTTGGTGGCCATGGTCATGACGTCGGGGTTCGTGCCGTCGCCGGTAAAGGCAGCAATACCGCTCTCCGCGCAGGTCCGCACCAGCACGTCGTTGTAGGTCATGTCGGTGTAGGTATCGGAGTAGTGGAGGTTCACCGCGCCCACAGGGCCGGCGAAGAAGGGGTACTTGAAGCTGCGGCCGAACAGCTCCACGTGGGTATCGGGGGTGCCGTTCTCGCAGAGGGTATCCATGTTCACACGGATGTCGGCCCACTTATTATAATTGCGGATGGCGGTGTCGCCCACGCCCTTTGCGCCGGGGCCGGGGATCTGATTCTTGCAGGCCACGCCGTTGCACACCGGGCAGGCCTTGCAGTATTTGCCGATGCACTCGCGGGCATTGGCCAAAACATCTGAATAATTCATCTGTTTTTCCTCCTGAATTCCTTTTGTTTTCCGCAGAGTTTCCCGCTCTGCATACTCTCTGCCCTCATCATAGCCCCGTTTTCCGCCTGCGTCAAGGGGGGGCTTCGTCTCCTTTTCATTTTCAGTCATCGAAGCTGCGTCATTTTTGAAAAAATGCAAACTTTTTTGAAAAAATGCTTGACAAAAGACCTTCTTTCAGGTATTATAGTGGAGCGCTGAGGGCCGCGGCTCGAAGCACTGAGAACTGAAGATGTGGAAAGATGGCTGAGTTGGTCTAAGGCGCACGACTGGAAATCGTGTAACGTGTCAAAAGCGTTCTGGGGTTCGAATCCCCATCTTTCCGCCACAAAACCCAGAACCGATGGTTCTGGGTTTTTGTTATATCCAGAAGTTGAAAGGATGCTTGTTATGTCTGTCACCATCGCCATGCCCCGGATGAGCACGGACCCGGAGCTTACCACCGCACAGTCAAAATATGTGGAAAGTCTGGCCCGGGCCGGTGCCGAGGTACACTGGGTAGAGCTTTCCGACCCGGACACCGCCGCAGCCGAGGCGCTGACCTGCGACGGACTCTTGCTGCCGGGCGGCGGCGACATGGACCCGGCCTTCTACGGGCAGGAGCGCCTCCCCGCCTGCGGCGAGCCGAACCTTCTGCGGGACGCCGCCGAGCCGAAGCTGCTGCGGGCGTTCCTCGCGGCGGACAAGCCGGTGCTGGGCATCTGCCGGGGCATTCAGGTGATGAACGTCGTGCTGGGCGGCACGCTGTATCAGGACATCAAGCCTTTCGAGCATGTTCCCCACAATGACCACTGGGCGAAAGTCCATACCGTCACGGTGCGGCGGGGGACGCTGCTGTCCCGCCTGCTGGGGCAGGACACCGTGCTCGTCAACAGCCAGCACCATCAGGCGGCAGACCGCATTGCCCCCGAATTAGAAATAGCCGCCCTCAGCGAGGACGGCATTGTGGAAGCACTGGAAAAGCCGGACGCGCACTTCTGCCTCGGCGTCCAGTGGCACCCGGAGTGGCTCAGCGATGCAGATCCCGCCATGCAGAGCCTGTTCGATGCGTTCGTGAACGCCTGCTCGAAATAAAGGAGGTTTTTCCATGACTGCTCCCAAAAACAACAAGCGGGGCCGTGCCGCCCTCGTGGTGGTTCTCTGCCTGCTGGCGCTCTGCCTGGCGGCAGGCGGCACGGTGTACGGCCTGCTGTCCCGCAAGGTCAAGGCCATTCAGGCCGGGGCGGACTTCGATTTCCGCTACACCGTCACCTCCACGGCTTCCCGGACGCCTGCGCTGTACGGGGTGCTGGAACAGGTCGGGGCCACGCAGGGCACCGTCTCCGGCCAGTATGCGCCCGGCAGATTTCAGTTCGCGCTGACCTCCCAGAAGAGCGGTTCCGCCTTCACGCGGGTGTACATCGACGCGAACGAGACGCTGTACGACGCCGGGCAGCTCTACACCTACCTGCGCGGGGAGATCGTGGCTGCGGCCCCTCTGGCCGGGCTGGTGCTGCCCAACTGGTCCATGGGCAGCTACATCTCCCAGACCCAGCTGGCTTCCCTGCTGGGCGTGGAGCTTTCCGCCGTGGAGATGCAGGACATGACGAACCTGACACTGGGGCTTGGAGCCCTGCAAAAGGTCACACCCGCCGGGGCGCTGGACGGCTACACCTACTACCAGCTGCCCGCCGGGGAGACCGGCCTCACCTGCATCGTCGGCCTGCCGCTGAAGGAATTGTTCTCCGGCACGACGCCGCTCCACATCCTGCTGACTATCCCCGAACACGAAGTGCGCATCTCGCTCAGCGGCACCGTTACCGCCGCTGAGACTGCCGTGGTGGCCCCCACCTCCCGGATGAGCGACGCCGATGTGGACAACTTCGTCCAGCTCCGTCAGGCACTGGAAAAATTTGCAGAAATGCTTCAGAAAGCCGCCTCTTAAACAGCAAGAGCTGCTGCACCCGCCGTGCAGCAGCTCTTGCTTTCTCTTTTTATCTTATCGGTCCAGGATGCGGCCGTCGATGGAGAAGGTCACCACCTGCCAGGGAATGAACTTGCCGCTGTTCTTCAGAGCCGTCACGGCAGCGTGTTCGATGCCGCCGCAGCAGGGCACCTCCATGCGCAGCACCGTCACGCTCCGGATGTCGTTCTGGGAGAGGATGGCCGTCAGCTTCTCGCTGTACTCCACGGCGTCCAGCTTGGGGCATCCGATGAGGGTGATCCTGCCCTGCATGAACTCCTGATGGATGTTCGCATAGGCGTAGGCCGTGCAGTCTGCCGCGATGAGCAGCTTTGCCCCGTTGAAGTAGGGCGCGTTCACGGGCACGAGCTTGATCTGGCAGGGCCACTGGCCCAGCTGGGAGGGCATCGCGGTACCTGCCGCAGAGGCCGGTGCCGCTTTGCGGTCGAACTGGTGCATCTGGTGGCCGGGGCAGCCGGAGTGTGCCGGGGCAGCAGCGGCAGCGGCCTTTTTCTGCTTGTTCTCCAGCACGGCCTGCTCGTCATACGCCGCAGCCTCGCGCTCTTCAAAGGTGATGGCACCGGTGGGGCAGCCGGGCAGGCAGTCGCCAAAGCCGTCGCAGTAATCGTCCCGCATGAGTTTGGCCTTGCCGTTGACCAGGCCGATGGCCCCTTCGTGGCAGGCCGTGACACACGCACCGCAGCCATTGCACTTTTCCTCGTCTATGTGAATGATTTTTCGGATCATAAGAGAATCCTCCTTGCTTTTTCTGTGCACAGTATACTATAATGACAGCAAAGATTCGGTTGTTGTAACCACAAAGAGGGATTTTTATGGACTATCACTCGATTTTTCTGTTTCAGGGCCTGACCGAGGCCGACATCGACCAGATGGAACGCGGCCGCTGCCTGCGGCGGAAAGCCTTTGCCCGCCGCCAGACCATCTTCCACACCGGCGACACCGTGCATGAGATCGGCATCGTACTGCGGGGTGCCGTCCACATCGAGAGCATCGACCTCTGGGGCAGCAAAAGCATCCTCAGCGAGGTGGGCGAGGGGCAGGCCTTTGCCGAGACCTATGCGTTCTGCGGAGAGCCGCTGATGGTGGATGTCCTCGCGGCGGCAGACTGCGAGGTGCTGTTTCTGGACACGGCTGCTCTTGCCCGCCCCCACGCCGAGCACAGCTGGCAGGACCGCCTGCTGCGGAATCTGCTCCGTGTCTCCATGAAAAAGAACCTTACCCTCTCCCGCCGCATCCTCTGCACCGCCCCCAAGACCGTGCGGGGGCGGCTGCTGACCTACCTGTCCGGCCAGGCCGTTCAGGCGGGCGGCATGGAGTTCGACCTTCCCTTCAACCGCCAGCAGCTGGCCGACTACCTCAACCTTGACCGCAGCGCCCTCTCCAAGGAGCTGTGCCGGATGCGGGACGAAGGGCTGCTCACCTTCCGCAAGAACCACTTCGTGCTCCGGCAGCTGCCGGAGCTGCTGTGAGTGCCAGGTACAGAAAAACGCGCAGAGCCGCTTTCCCCGCTTCGGGAAGCACGCTCTGCGCGTTTGTTTGATGTTCGGTCTTACTGGCCCATGTCCGCGTGTTCCTGAAGCCACTTGCCGCCTTCGCCCTTGCCGGTCACCTGGCTGTAGGTCACATTCGTCAGCTCTTTGATCATCGCATCTTTTTCTTCTTTGTACTCTTTTTCCGCAGCATCTGCAATGCTCTGGTCGTAACCATTTTCCCGCAGATATTGGCGCAGCTCCGTGACGATCTCCTTGAACTCCTTGTCGCATTCGCTCTGCAGTTTGGTCAATTCCATCGTCTTCCCCAGCACGATGGAGACCTTCAACGCCAGATTCCGTTCTTCTACGGGGTGCTCCATATATTCACTGTACGCACTGCTTGCGGTCTGATACAGTTTTTTGCTGCTGCGTTTTTGCAGGTTCCGGAGCCGTCGCACATACGCATTGACCTTTGCATCCGTGGTCTCCGTTGTATGCGAGCTGCCAGACGAGGCCGATGTCGAAGACGACGCCGAATGCGAGGACGACGCCGCATGAGACGAAGCGGCCGAATGCGAGGACGATGCCGCGTGGGACGACGCCGCCGAATGTGCAGCGGGCTTCGAAGAAGCGGCGTGGCTCGATGCGGGCTTCGAGGAAGCGGCTGCTTCGGACGAGGACGCACTTGCGTCCCCGCTCTCTGCGCTGCTGTCCACTTCCTCCGAGGATGCGTCCGGCTCCTCTTCCGGCTGCGGCTCCGGCTCACTGGTGGAGTCTGCGGCACTGGCCGCACTGGAGGACACCGGCGCTTCTGCCTGCGCTTCCGAACTGCTGGCCGCAGCGCTGGCCACAGCCTCGTCGGTGGGGTCTGCGTTTGCGATGTGCAGTGCGAGCGGCACCGCTGCAATGAGAAGCAGCGCAACGGCTGCGATCAACTGTTTTGTGTGTTTCTGCATCTTCTATCAGACGCTCCCTTCCTCTGGAATTTCCCGCAGGAGGCTGCAAAGTATCTCAAGCATACCATTTCACACCCCGGAACACAACCCCTAAATCGTGAAATTTCTGTTTGATTTTCGTTTCGGGCCGGTCCGCGAGGGTTCCCGGACGCAGCGTTCAAAGGCTCTGCCGCCAAAGTGCAACCAAAAAGAACCGCCGTCTGCCCAAACGAATCCAAAGGCAGACGGCGGTTTTCAAAAGAGAAGAGAGAAAGACAGCTTTCGGGAGATCAGCGGGCCAGCAGGATGGATGCGGTCACTTCTTTTGCGTCCGGGCTCAGGTCAAAGTCGCCGCCGTCCTGCAGGGTGAAGCGGATCTCGTACACCTTCTGCGCGCGGAGACGACCGGAGGCATTTTCCAGCGACCAGCTGCCCGTAAAGGCGTGATACTGCCCGTCGGTGCCCTTGGCGTAGAGCTTGTAGTCGGAGGCCTTGCCGGTCAGGCCGTTGACCCGGATGGCGGCAATGGTCTGGGGGTGGAGGTTGTCGAAGGTGACGGTGTGCAGCCAGGTCGCCGGGGTGCCCTGCCCGCCTGCTGCGGCAAATTCTGCCGCCGAAACGACGGTGCGGCGGGTCTTATCCAGGTCCACCTTGCGGTAGGGCATCTCCGGCAGGTAGACGAAGCGGTCCTGCAAACGGAGCAGCTCCTTGTAGCCGGTGGGGCAGTACAGCTTGTTGCCGTCCCGCCCGGCATACATGCCGATGGCCATGTTGTTGTAGCCGTACAGCGACGCGACGTCCACGGTGAGCACGGTCCTGCCCGTCTCAAAATCCAGCACGATGTACTGCCACATACCGCTGTCCACATCCTGCACGAAGCCGTAAATATAACCGGTGGCCGTGGAGAGCTTCATCATGGAGGTGTCGCTGAGGTCGTCGCGGCACCAGACGCTCTTCATGGTCCAGCCGTCGTCGGTCCGGATGGTATCCACCCGCTCGATGCCTGGCATGATCATGCTGTTGCCCTTCATCAGCCAGTTGCGGTCGTAGATGTTCTCGTAGCTCTGGATGGAGGAATCGTTGTCGGGTTTGGCGAGGTTCGGGCTGCCGGCGCCGAACCAGTTGCAGACGATGGTGCTGATGGTGCCGGTGCCGTGGTCGTAGACGATGGCGGAGTTTTCCACCGAGACCGGCATATTGGCGGGCAGCTCGTCGATGACGGGCAGACTGGCCACGATGGCACCGGTGTGGATATCCAGCGCCAGCAGGCTCACGGTGTCCAGATTGTCGGTGAAGAAGACCAGGTCCCGGCTGAGGGAGGGCGAGCAGCCGCTGCCCCAGGCCAGACCGCCGCCGGTGGTGGCGTCGCCCTCATGGCTGTCCTTGGCACCCACGCTGTTGTAGCCGGTGTGCCAGACGACCTCCACGCCGTTGTTGGCCCGCAGCAGGTAGCAGGCCAGGTTCGTCAGGATGACCGCGCCTTCCTTGCAGGCGGCGATGCCGTTTTCGGCACCTTCCCCGGCGATGGGCGCATAGACGTGGACTTCGTGGTCGAGGTCGGCCGTGCCGCCCGCCAGGATGGCCTCGATGGCGGCATGGGAGACATAGCCCATCGCGCCCTGCTGGCCCCGGCTGGGGTAGATGCGGAAACCGCCCGTCACGAACCAGAGGTTGCCCTCGTAGTCAAAGACGACGGAAAGGAGCTTCTGGTCCAGCGTTCTGCCCAGCACCTTTTCGGCTGCGGCCTTGATGTCGATGTCCAGCATCTTTTCGAACACCGGCAGCGGGGTGCCGTTCTCGTCGGCGGCGCGGAGCATCAGGACGTGGTTGTGGCTGGTGGGGCAGACGATGAGGTTCCGCCCGTCCACGAACGAATAGGAGCTCTGGATGACATACCCGCCGCCGTCGTGCCTGGTGGGCGAAAAGAAGCCCCGCGTGGTCACCTCTTCCGCATCCAGGTCCCGGATGGCGAGGCCGCCCAGGAACGGGCTGATGGGGTTGTCGAAATTGTCAAAGAAGATGGCCGGAGAGGCATTGGGGTTGACCTTTTCCATCGCTACATTGACTTCCGGGCAGATGCCGATGGGCAGCACGGCATCTGTGGAGTCGGTGTTGTAGCAGTCGTGGTGGATGTTGGACTCGCTGAAGCCCATAAAGGGGTTGGCATCCACGACCTTGGCGGTCAGAGGCTTGGGCGGAAGGGCGGTCTCCGCCTTGCTGCCCAGCAGCCCGGTCAACAGGCTGTTGGTCTCCTCCGCATGGGCGGCAGGTGCAAGGCCGCAGGCCAGCAGGGTGAATGCAGATGCGCTGAGAAAGCTGCGTCGTGTCATTTTCATCGTGTCGATCCTCCAATTTTCCATTGATGCGTTGTCGATTCGTTATAAATTCAGGAGCACATTGGCTCGGAAGACGTTGTTCTTCGTTTCTACGGTCAGATCGCCGTTGTACTTGCGGACGGCGGTCTCGATGGAGACCAGCCCGATGCCGATCCCCTCGTGCTTGGTGGAGTGCAGGATGCCGCTCTGCTTTTTCAGCACACCGTCGTAGCGGTTCTCCACCACGATGCCCAACATGGCAGGGCTGAGCATCCGGGCCATCACCCGGATCTGCCGCTGGTCCGGCGTCAGCTTCCGGCTGGCATCGAGCGCATTTTCCAGCAGGTTGCCCAGGATCATGCACAGGTCGGCTTCCGGCATGGGCAGCAGAACGGGCAGCTCCAGCTTCCATTCGATGGGCACCCCCTTCTGCCGGGCCTCGTGGTCGTAGTGGCCCGCCAGCGCATCCACTGCGGGGTTGGCGCACAGGGTGGGGCGGGCCTCGCTGAGCTCGCTCTCGTACTGGCTGAGGTAGTGTTTCAGCTCGTCCAGCTGCCCGGCCTCGGTCAGGCCGGAGATGACGTGCAGGTGCTGGCGGAAATCATGCCGCAGGCTGCGGGTCTGCTCCATGTATTCCCGCAGCTCCATATAACGGCGGGATTCCACGCCCAGCAGCTGGTTTTCCCGGTCCAACTGGGTGTTCCGGGTGTACTCCTGCGCCACCCGGTACATCTCGTACAGCAGCAGGAAGATGCCCAGCAGCGAGATGGACACCGCCAGCACCGCAATGATCATGATCCGGTTGAGCAGGACGACCGACGGGTCCAGCGGGATGCAGAAGATGAGGAAGGCCGCATAGATGGCCGGCAGCGGCCACGCCGACTGCCAGAACGCTTCGCCGTGGTATTCCTGCAAGAGCCATGCGCTCCATCGGACGGCCGTGAAATGGAAGAGGACGCTCAGCACCGCCGAGAGACACAGCGCCAGCAGCGCTGTGGAGACCAGATTGGCCTCCTGCTGGTTGCCGGTCTCGGCGCGGGCGTTCAGCACCACGGCCATCAGCGAACAGACCGCCAGCATGACAGCGGAGACCGAGAACAGGAAGGCCGTCTGGCTGACGGTCACTCCCTCCGTCCGCCATCGCAGCAGCCAGAACGAGACGATGAGAATGGGGAGCAGGAAAACGTTGCTGGGCAGTTCAAAGATCGTGCACAGTGCTGCACACCCAAGGCACAGCGCCGTGAGGGCACCGCCCGCGATCCAGCAGGTCGTTTTTGGGGCCTTCAGGTGGTCCCGCAGCGGGGCCAGGCAGAGATAGGCCCCCGGATACAACAATGCAAATTCGAGAAAGTAGCGTCCGAACAACACAGCATCCACGGCGTTTTTCTCCTCTCAGAACTCCCGCTGCATGTGGCGGAATTGATATTGTGTGAATTGCGCAAACAGGCTGTTTTTATCCTTCAGGCGGACGGGCAGCCGGGCACCGTCCAGCATCTCGATGCAGTCGCCCTCGAACCGCAGCACCTTATCCATGTTCAGCAGCAGGCCCCGGTTGCAGACAAGAAAGTTCTCCTGCGTCTCCAGCTGCTGCTCCACCTGCGCAAAGGTGGCAGCGGCCCGGCATTCGCCGTCGTCGGTCACGATCCGGACGAAGTGGTTCTGGGATTCCGCATACAGGATCTTATTCAGCGGCAGCTGCACGGTCTGGCGTGCGATGCGCACCTCCAGCTCCGGCTCCTGGCGGCAGAGCACCCGCCGCAGTTCGGCGGTCAGCTGCCGGATCTTTTCCTCTTTATACGGCTTGAGCAGATAATCGAACGGATGCACCGGAAAGGCTTCCCACACGTATTCCGGCGACGAGGTCACAAAGACGATGAGGAGATGCGGGTCCTTTTCCCGCAGCTGCCGGGCCGTCCCGATGCCGTTCGTGCCCTCCATGCAGATATCCAGAAACACCACAGCATACGGCCCGGCGGCGGCTCTGTGCAAAAATGCGTCGCCGCTCTCGTACAGGTCGCAGACGACAGGATCCTCCCACGTCTGCCGCAGCAGCCGCTCCAGCCGCTGGGCTTCAAACTTCTGGTCTTCAACGATCGCGATCCGCAGCTCCATCGCTACGCTCCCCCCTTGCAACTTGATTGTACCACATTTTTCCGCCCCCTGCACCTGCCTTTCACGCGCGAAACACCCCCTTTCACGCAGAATTGCCCCATCTGCGCCGCCAAAGCGTGTCGGAAAACATCGAATCCGTCTGGTCTGCCCGCTTCCCGCCGCCTTCTCCAGAATCTGTGTTTTTTCATTCCTTTTTTACATTTTTTCAAAAAAGGATTGACAGCGTGAAACCGGCATGATAAGATAACATTTGATTTTGAGAGACAAAGCATGTCGGAGTCTTTTCAAAGCAATTTACCTGGGACCGCCCATCGGGGCTAAGGCCATACGGACAGCCGGGTCCACTGCCGACCGGC
>OODH01000819.1_pt1 | contig 22652 bp, 19 predicted proteins | sample 1671391 | NCBI WGS metagenome assembly OODH01 (sample SAMN06348152, study PRJEB24527) | human gut metagenome | biome: human gut; feature: ankylosing spondylitis patient; material: feces | host: Homo sapiens | place: China | collected 2015-10 | reverse complement strand
TAACATAACTTACAACATACTTGCCAGACTCCAGTTTTTCAATAATACCTTCTATGTCATTATCTTCAAAATAAAGTTCCGTCATATTATTATGTGGAGTTGTATGTATTTTTGTACTATCATACCATACATCTACATCCTGCAACACAAGCCCCTCAGACATTATTACATTACCTTCCAGCCTTGTAATCACACGCAGTCCAAACAGTTCTTCATAAAAATCAATTGATTCGTCAATGTTATCAACAACGATCAATACATTTTTTAAACTCATATTATATATTCCTGCCTCTCCATTTCTTTTTGAATCCATGTCATAATTACATCTACAAGATAATCCTGCTGCACCTGACTTAGTTCCTTGCCCGGTTGCATTTTATGCCACTTTCGGATGCACTCCCTGCAGCATGTTGCTGTTGCGTGCTGGGCAATAAATACTGGATGTCCACGCATTGGTGTCTGTTTGCCATCATTTGCTATATATGCCGGAGCTTCTCTCTTTGCAATAAAATCCTTTGCATGTTGTCTTATTGTATCAAGACCTTTTTCATTTATGTAATCAATATCTTTCTGCTTCAGATGGAAACTGCTTCTGAACTTGGAATTATCCAGTCTCTCAAATAACTGCTTGTACCATTCATCCTTAGTCATATCATCACCACAAATCGTATGGTTTCATGGTTTCTGAATTTCGATATTCATGTTTCTCATAATATCCTATCAGATTACCCTCATCTCTGAGTGCCACCATGTAAACATCTTTATTCTGTTTCTCATTATGAAAAGTATAAACGATATTATGGCTTTCATCTGCCGCAAACCAGTCCACTACCTGCTGTATTCTATCTCTTGATTCCGGATTATGGCAGTCTAACAGGCTTCTTCCGATAAGTTTGTCGCCTCCTCGCTTCGCATAGCTGGTAACAGCTGCCGGATTCATGTAGATAATCTCATGTTTGAGATTGCATATAACAACGGATGCCCTGTCCTGATCAACAATGCTCTTATAAAAGCTGACATATGATTTAAACTCAATCAACTTTTCACTATCAAGCCTCTTCTGAAGTTGTGGTTTCTTTCTTCGATAATAATCGTATATCTCTCCATCTGGTATCCAGATTTGTGCCTCATTTATCTTATCAAGTACAGCTTCAACAATCTGTTCATCAGCTAATGAATCCGGGGCTTTTTCATGTTCTGCTACATATTTTTTATATTCTTCATACACCCAGCCTGTAATCTTATCCTTCTGTTTCATCTTGAGATTACTAAACTTCTTGTTCATCTGTAAAAGCTGACCATCTATCTTTTTATGGATTTTTGTCTTCTTACTTTTCGCCAAATTTCTCCCACCTTTATATAATTAACAACTTTTGCTAGTATAACGCATGTTTCGCATTTATCTTTTCACATTATAACATCTATCAAATTGATCCGCACTAAAAAAGGACGCAGAATCTCTTCCACGTCCTCACATCTATCTGGCTTTATCTTCTCTTACCTTTGATACTTCCTTATGTGCCGCTTCCTGCTTCACCTCATCCACACCTCTAGCCTCAAATGCATCTGCATTATACTGATACTCCTGTGGTTCAGCGACCATTGGTGCATATACAATCTCTGCTTCTACTCGCTCAGCTTCTGCCCTCTCCGGCTCTGTCTGTTCCTTTGTTTTCGCATTCTCCATATGCTTTTCCTTATCAAGCTGCACATTCATAGCCAGATTATCCAGCTTATCAATAGATGCATCCAGATGAAGTTTCATTGATACAAGCATCTTTTTCACTGCTTTCATAGGTGCAAGCACCGTCTTTGTAATGGGATGTTTCTGCTCTTTCTGTGAGTAATCCATCTCCGGCTTGTCAGCAAAAGTCCGAAATGCATTGGCTGCTGTCTGACCAGCTTCTCGAAATCCTTTTGCAAGAAGTGCTGTCTTTGCTATATCCTTATCCGTGATCTTGATTGCACCTCTTACATTTTCCCGCATATCAAGAAATATTTTCTTAATTTCTAAGAACTCCGACACCCTGTATAATGCAGCTCTTCCCTTTGCCTTTGCTTCATCGACTATGCTCTTAGCAGTAGATTTAACCTGTGCTTTTACTTCTAATACCTGTGACTTTATCTGCTCACATCTGGCATTAAGTCGCTCCTGTGCTTCTGACAATGCCTTTTTAGCATTATTGACAAGTGTATCTTCCTGCATTTCTTTGATCTGATTCTGCATATTGGTGAGTTCTTCCGTCATGGAATCAATCTTTTTCTCCAGTCCATCCACATAGCTGCATATCTCAAATACATCGTTTGCCTGCTCTTTCATGGCATTTTTCTTTAGTAATTCGAGAAGTTCCCTTATAACCTCCTCATTGGTAAGTGTTTTTCCTGCTTCCATATCCATTCTGTTTCCTCCATTCTGTAAAAGGGGCAGCCTTGGCCGCCCCTGTACTCTGATTACTGATTATCGAAAGGGCGTTGCCTCTTTGTCCTTCTCTTTATCGGGATTGCCATGATGTTTCTCTGCACTCTCTCTTGCCTTTTCGTTGCTCTTATCCTTTGCTTTCTCATATTCCGAGATAATCTCATTATAGAGTTTTTCCCTGAAATCCTTTGTGACCGGATAGCAGACATCCTGATAGATTGGCTTGCCCTGCTCATCCACCTGCTTTGTCTTATAAGAAGGCATTGATACAAAGATTTTCTCTTTACCCTGCACGATATTGATGTTATTTACGATGAAACTGTTTTCAAAGTAAATGCGTGCAAGTCCCTTGATGTTACTGCCTTCCCTCTCATAAGGTGTCACAGTTACGGAAAACTCAGGCATTTCCTGTATTCTGTCCCGCTTCTGTGTCTCCTCTTTCTCCGGTTCCCTGATTCTTGCATAGGCATCAAGGATATTGGTATAGAGTTCCTCACGAAACTCTGCTGTGATAGGATTGCACACATCCTTATAAATCACACCATTGCTTTCATCACGCTCATTGGAGCGGTATCTAGGCATTGATACAAAAAGCTCTCCCTTGTCCTTATTCTCAAGGATTGCAATATTGGTAATCTTAAATGAATCCCCAAATACCACTGTGGCAAATCCCTTGATATTGCTGCCCTCTTTTGCCCTTACTTCGTTTACCTTAATTGAATACTTCATATGCTATTCCTCGCTTTCTTTTTGTTCTTTGTTTTGATTTGGTATGATAAGCTCACACCAAAGCTGTTCTATCTGTTCACAAGACAATCTGCCATTTAACCAGTTGCCAAGTGTAACGACCATTCCGTCCTGCTCATAGTAGAGCCACTCCTGTGTTTCAATGTTCCCCTCATACACGATGGTCACATCAAAATCAGGCATAAATAATCCTTCCTCTGCATCCCATACACAGGCTATTCCCTGTCTGAGTGTCAGATTCAGGCTTTCGACATACACAGACCAGCCGCTTACGACTATCTGAAAGTCATCATCAATCTCTGCAATATCATCCTCGATGTCAATTAGCTCTTCCATTTCCGATACTGCCTCTTCTATCTCACCTAACCGGTATCTCTTATTCATCCATCACCGCCTCCTTATAAATGCACCTGACCACAAAACGCATGGTTCCTTTCTGGGAACAGGTAAAAAGAGTTAGTTCTTTTTCATCGCCCTGTGTCTTGATGCTGTTATCATACGGATTTACTACCTCTGTCTCTGTTACCTCATAAATATGCTTCAGCCCATTTTTGTCGGTTATCATTACTTCATCACCTATGGATATCTGACTTAGTGGTGTAAAAAATGTGCCATATCTGCTGCCATTGTGACCGCACAATACACAGTTGCCACTCTCCCCAATCCCTGCTGTTTCTTCTATATGACCGATCCCGGCATTAAGCACTTTACTTGTGGTTCCTTCCATTACCGGATACCGGATATCTATGCCCGGTATCTCAATGATACCGATAACACCGCCTTCCTTAAAAATGGCTTCATCCTCTTTACTAATGGAGGTTTGCTCTTCCTCCACATCTGTTTCTTCATCGTAATCATCCTCCAATGTCTGCTCAAATTCACTTATGAGCTGTTCTGTCTGTTTTTCTCCTGTTGCCCGCCAGAAAAAAGGGACTGCCATAATGGCAATCCCTGCTGTAATCAGTAGTCCTGCGACCACTTTTCTTATGCTCATATTATTCACTCTCCTATCGTGTTCTGCCCTCTCTGTCGGCTGGATAAGCACCTTTATCCTCTGCTACAATTGCTGCAGATTCCATTCTGTCATCAGCTTCTCTTTCTTCCTCCGGTCCGCTCAGGTCTGCATCCACAGCCTTTGCGTTCTCAAGGTCAAGCTGGGCATTCAGTTTACACTGCCTAGCCAGCTTTTCTTCCAGTTCCTTGCTGTACGCAAATGGCTTGTCATACTCTGCCTTTGATGCTTCAAGGTCATTCTGGTACTGCTCAATCTTCTTTTCAAAGAAATCAATGTTCTCATGGAGTCCATTGAACAGGTTTTCCAGCTTCACCATGCTGCCGACCGGACTTGTGGAAAGCTCTGCTTTATACTCTGTCTTTCCACGAAGCACCATATAATTGATGCCAAGGAAGTTCTTTTCCACAAGCAGCTCAAATCCGTGGAATTTACCGATTACAGTTGTCTCTCCGGTCTTACATTTACTGATTGCTTCAAGCATCATCGTTCCGCCATCCACACGCTCTGTGTAAGTTACTTTGCCTATGGTAATGGCAAATTCCGGATTATCAATCAGCTCTTTATCCCTTGCCTTTACATCCTCTCTTACATTGGCAAGCTTTTCTGTTGCTGTCTTAATCAGCTTCGGATACTTAATCATAAAGTTATCCTGCAAGCCATATCTCTGATTGTCATAGGATGCCTTTAAGAGCTTTAATCTCTGGACATCATTGTCAATCTCCATCTTTTCCTTGATTAAAGGATTGCCTGTGGCAACCGCTTTAATCTCTGCATAGGAAAGTGTTGCCTCGTCGATATCCTCACAGCTTCGGCTTACAGCCTTGCTTGTCATGACCTGACTGATGAATCGCTGCTTATTTTCAACAAGCGACCAGTTGTATGCATCAAATGTCCCTTTGGTGACATATCTGTAGATTGCCACCTCTTCATTTTCATTACCCTGTCGTATGCCTCGTCCTTCCCTCTGTTCAATAGAAGAAGGCTTCCAAGGGCAATCCACATGATGCATTGCAACAAGGTGTGTCTGCACATTGACACCTGTTCCACACTTGTCCGTTGAACCGATAAGAACCTTCTTTTTACCTGTCCTCATCTCCTTAAAAAGTGCGTCCCTTTGTGCATCCGTCTTGGCATCATGAATAAAAGCTATCTCATCTGCCGGAATACCATACTGGATCAGTGTTTCTTTCAGATAATCGTAGATGGTAAAGTCCTTATCTGGTCCCGGTGTGCCGATGTCCGAAAAAATAAGCTGGCAGCCTATATGACCATCAGCATTTCCTTTCTCATATTCTTTCCATACATTCTCCGCTACCTTATTGAGTTTTCCATCCGGATTGTTCGGCGCATCCTTATCAATCAGTCTGGCATCCGTTCCAAGAAGTCTTGCCTCATGGGTAATCTTTAGAAAGTTATCCACGCTTGGATCAACTCCACCGCCTCTGATACGCTCTGCCCTCACAACAAAGTCTTCCATGACCTGCTTCACATACCAGTCAGGCTCCGACTCCACTATAATAGGCTTGCCGCCACGGAGAGCTGGCACATCAAGGTCAAGCATGTCTGCGGTCTGCACATCTGCTACCTCACGGAAGATATTCATAAGCTCCGGCAGATTCGTAAACTTATTAAATCTGCTCTTAAAACGAAATCCGCTTCCCTCTACAGTAAGCTCAAGTGCTGTTGTCACTTCACCAAAGTTTGCTGCCCAAGAATCAAAGTGATAAATCCCCATCTCTTCAAGTGCCGCTTTCTGTAAGTAAAGCTGCATGACATACATCTCACACATGGTATTGGATATTGGTGTACCTGTTGCAAACACAATACCCCTGCCATCATTTATCTCAGACAAATACTGGCATTTAAGCTGCATATCCGTTGACTTCTTAGCTCCGCTACTGCTGATACCTGACACATTATTCATCTTGGAAAAAATCGCAAGGTTCTTAAAATTATGTGCTTCGTCTACCATAATAGAATCTACACCCAGTTCCTCAAAGGTAATAAGGTCATCCTTCCTGCTCTCATCTGACAAGGATTTCAGCTGTTCCTCCAGTTTTTTCTTCTGGCTTTCCATCTGCTTTACAGTCCATCGCTCTCCGTTACGCTCCTTCATCTCATCAATCGCATAGCTGATTTCATCAATCTGCTCGTTAAGCATTCGCTCCTTTCTCTCTGCGGAGATTGGGATTTTCTCAAACTGTGAGTGTGACATGATGATACAGTCATAGTCACCAGTTGCAATCCTTGATACGAACTGCTTTCTGCGGCTTTTTTCAAAATCACGCTCCGTGGCAACTAAGATATTTGCTGACGGATAAAGCCTTAAAAACTCTGATGCCGTCTGACCGATAAGCGGCTTTGGTACAACCATGATTGTCTTATTGGCAAGTCCAAGTCTCTTCTGCTCCATGCAGGCAGCCATCATCTCAAATGACTTTCCGGCACCGACACAGTGTGCCAGCAGAGTATTTCCCCCAAGAAGAATTCTTGCCACCGCATTTTTCTGGTGTGGCTTTAACTCAATCGCCGGATTCATTCCCGGAAACTGTAAGTGACTTCCGTCATACTCACGCAGGCGGATGTTATTAAATGTCTCGTTGTAATACTCCACATATTTCTGTCTTCGCTCCGGCTCTGCAAACAGCCACTCCTTGAACTTCTCCTTGATCATGTTCTGCTTTTCCCTTGCAAGCATTGTCTCATTCTTATTGACTTCGTAATGATACCTGCCATCACCGTCATCAATCCTGTCCCTGACTGTTACTGTCTTTAGATTCAGCGTATCCTCAAAAATAGAATAAGCATCCATGCGGCTTGTACCATAGGTCTTAGTAGCCGCCACTGAATGCTTATCCATGCTTTTATTCTCGATGAACCATTCCATGCTCATCTTATTTAAGTGTACCTGAATGCCTGTATTGTAAAACTGGCTTCTGACTGCCCTTGCCCGTCTTGGTGTATTGAGAAGCTCATAGATAAACTGCTCATAATCAAGCGGCTCAATCCATGTCGTGCCAATCTTTACATCAATATCCGAGGCTTCAATCCACTCCGGCTGTACCTTTTCAAGTGCTGCCACATTGCCTGCAAATTTTTCTGCCTGCGGATTGCCTGTATCCGCTGCCATAGCCTTTGCTACACGAAGCTTGTCTCTCACATTGCCGGAAAGATACTCGTCTGCCGTCTCCCAGCCGATGTCGGGATTGTTCTCGTTGTAGCGGTCGGGATTTAGGAAAATCAATCCATCCAGCTCTTCCACAAGAACTGCCCTTCTAAGCTCTGCCAAAGCATCATCACTAAATGTTATCTCATCAGCTGTCTGCCCGGACTTTTCTGCAAGTTCTTCCTTTACATTAGTAATATCCGGCTCATAGATAGAGAGCATATAGGCAAGATTTACATATCCAAATTCATTGACGGATACATTCAATGCTTCCACAGCAGTCTCAACCCTGTCTATGACAGTCTTTGCCTTAATCGTCTGCTTATAAAACATATCCGCTTTTTTCACCTCCCCGTCTTCATTTACTTCTTCAAGACTGCAAAGAAGTGGGTAATCGCTGTCATCTCTGAAAGCTATTCTGTTTGCTTTTGAAGTAATGGCTCCATACTGCTTTACGAAGGCATCATATTTTACATTAAGAAGTCTCTGCTTATCAGAAAGCTCCTCCTCGCTGCAGCCATCCATCTGGATATCAATCAGATCTCTTGTTATCTGTCTGATTTCATCAAGGCTTCTGATTCGCTCCTCGGCAGTCTGTGATACTTCTTTTCTTACCATCTCGGAATTTTCCCTGTAATAGAGTTTTCCTTCAAAAAATGTGTAAGTGTAGTTTCTCACATCCGGATCAGCCGGGATAACTTCCTCCGTCTGCTCCGCCTCATCTGCCACTCTCTCAAAATCTGTCATCTGGGCTTTGATATTACCGATAGCTTTGTTTAATGCTTCATAAATATTGAAGTTCTCATCATCATTCACGCAGACTGTGTATCTGCTGTCCTGTCCGTAAATCCTTGTGTCATATTCCATAGATCCAAGCATCATTTCCGGATGCTCTGCAAAATAAGAGTTGACTGCAATGCCATTCTCAGTTACACCAAGGTGTACCCAGTCCGGCTCAATATCAATCTTTCTCTCCCTTTTCTGCAAAAACAGGATATCTGCTGTCACTTCGGTTCCTGCATTATCTTTAAATGCAGTATTCGGAAGTCTTATCGCTCCCACAAGCTCTGCTCTTTCAGCCAGATACTTTCGGATAGTAGGATTTGCCTTATCAAGTGTTCCCTTTGTGGTAATCACCGCAACCATGCCTCCCGGTCTTACCTGATCAAGTGCTTTTGCCAGAAAATAATCGTGGATACGGAAGTTATACTTGTTGTACTTCGGATCAAAAACCTTATAATCACCAAATGGCACATTTCCGACAACTACATCAAAGAAGTTATCCGGATATGTGGTATTCTCAAATCCTGTGATACTGATATTGGCATTCTGATAAAGCTGCTTTGCAATTCTTCCCGAAATGCTGTCAAGCTCCACCCCATACAGCTTACTTCTCTGCATAGGTGCCGGCATACTCCCAAAGAAGTCAAAAGGCATGATCAATAATCTCTGCCGGTCATTTGCCCAAAAAACAGAATCCCAGCGTAAAGAGATTTTCTGCGACATGCTGCTTTCCCCTGTCATGCATACAGACTGTACCAATGCCCGTGTAAACGGGGAAAGTTCGTATGTATTTGTATGTGCGGTTCCGGATGGCGGTGTGCTCTATTTTGCCAGGGGCAAAAAGGGACACGATGGAATAAAGGGCACGGTCGTTGAAGACTATCAGGGGACACTGGTCCACGATCATGATGTAACCTTTTATAAGTATGGAACCGGCCACCAGGAATGCCTTGCACATGTACTGCGTTATCTGAAAGACAGCATGGACAACGAAAAGGACCGTACCTGGAACAGGCAGATGCATTCCCTGATACAGGAAATGATCCATTACCGGAATGGTTTATCTGAATCAGAAGAGCCAGATCCGCAGACCGTCTCCGAATTTGAAGAACGTTATAAAACAATCCTGTCCATAGCTGGGGATGAATACGACTATGAGCCGCCTGGGAAATACTACCGTGATGGATACAACCTGTACAAAAGGATGAAAAAGTATAAGAAAGATCATCTTCTTTTCCTCCATAATAAGAATGTACCTGCCACGAATAACGAAGCCGAACGGCTGCTGAGAAAATATAAAAGAAAACAGGCGCAGGCTGTGTCATTCCGGAGTCCGTCAAGCATCGACCATCTCTGTAAATGCATGAGCATGCTGGTTTTGATGCGCAGGAAAGAGCAGACCAATCTGTTCCGCGAGATTGCAGAAATATTTGCATAAGAAAACCGATGGTTTTGACTACGATTAGTCTACCATCGGTTCTTTTGTTACAAGTTTACCTCTGAACAGTAACGTTTATAGATTTGTCCCCGTCCGATGCCTGCCGCGATCAGATCCGCCTCATAATTTTTCTCTTCGATCTGCTTTAATGCATTCGCGGCTGTCTGCACTAAACTCCGTTCTTTTTTCGCATCAAACACTTTGAACTCCATGATAAATGCATCCTTATTTCTCTCTAACGGATACATTGCGATATCATACCTCCCCTGTCCGCTTTCCCTGTTTGATACGATCCGGTATTGATCCCGCAGAGATACGATGAGTCCTAACACCAGTCCACGATAAAAATTTTCCGATGTACGCTCCGGGGGACATTTTCCAACATCAAAATAACTCATGGAAGTGTATGCAATATCCAGCAAAATATCATTCAGATCTTCCATGCGGTGTGAGAGCAGTGCTTTTGTAAAATCATTATAAACGGCATTTCCATTTTCAAACATCGCAAGGATTTCATAGCGGAACATTCCCATCACTTCCCGGTTTGTGACCGACATATCGCACCATGTGCTCTCTCCCTGCTTTACAACATTTTCCGCTTTAATATAGCCATCTGCCAGAAAAAGTGACCAAAAACTGTTCTCGTCACCGTCAAGATATTGAAACGTGATATTTTCATTGATCTCTTTATGAATGATTTCCCCTGCCATAAGCTGTTCAATCTCATGTTTGCTACGCACAGGATGTCTGCGGATGATCTCCCCGATCAGTTTGTTACTGCTGGTATTGATCCAGTAGGACTGCAATTCCCCGGACCTCATATAATTACAGATGGACCACGGATTATACATATCTTTTTGTTTTCCAAAAATAAATCCATCATACATTTCTTTCACATCATGCATCGTATCCATGTTCTGGCACTTTAATGCATCCATTACTTCCTGTTCCGTAAAACCGAAGCAATCACTGTAAGCCTCGCAGGTAACCGTATCCGTTTCAAGGTTATTCAGATCCGAAAACAGCGAATTTTTTGAAACCTTCGTCACTCCGGTAATCAAAGCCCTCGCATAGTAAGGATTTTCCTTAAATGTACTGTGAAATAACTGACGACAGGTACCGATCATCTCACTCCAGTACCCATCCGTATATGCTTCAAGCAGAGGTGTATCATATTCATCCCCTAAAATGACCGGCAGGATCTGGTAGTGCAGATAGACGAGACGGCACAGCCTCTGTATTGCAATTTCAATCCTTCCGGTATCTCCCGCACGGAACAGTTCTCTCAGACTCTTATATTCCTTTAGATCCTCCGCTTCCAGTCTGGTGCTTTTCAGCAGATATCTGTGTGCTTCATACATATTATAAAAACTGTCTGCAATTCCTTTTACCGCCTGTTTATAGTCTGCTCCCTTACAGTTCCCAAAACTGATGGAAATAACAGGAACCATTCCAAACAGTTTTCGGATCTCTTTATCCCCCAGACCCTTAACTTTTCAAAATATTCCGGATGGTCTGCAAATCTCGGATCAAAAAAAGTCTCAACTGTACTAAAAAGTGTCGTCTTGCCAAATCTTCTTGGTCTCGTGATCAGCGTGACTTTTGCATCCCTGTAAACCCATTCTGCAATAAAATGTGTCTTATCCACATAAAACTGTCTGCCACATGCAAAATCTTTAAAATCCTGATATCCGCACCCGACTCCCGCATTCAGATATGGATTTCGTTTTAAAATATTCTGCAGTCCATCCACATACGCAAGCAGCCGCTTTTTCTCTTCCGAAAGCTTTCCCCGTTCTTCAAACTCTGCCAGTACCTGTTCCCGCTGTGATAGCTTAACATAACAGCTGACTGACTTTCCCTCCACTGTCCGCTGGATATACGGCTGTTTTTTACCGTTAATATTCTTATAAGTCAGTGTTCCCTTCGGCAGTTGTTCTAACCGGTTATCTATCTCTCTGATACGATCTTTCGGATTTCGTATTCTATTCCTCCATCTGCAATCTCATACTCCTATGCATCAAAAATGGTTATGTATGGTTATATTCATAATATAACCATACATAACCATTGTCAATTCGTATCAATCAGTTTTCTTTCAATGTTTCCCTGCAAGCCCCTCCTGCAGCGCATCTAACACACTCTCCATATGGATCGGCTTTGCGATATAACCATCCATACCTACCTCAAGTGCACACTTGCGATCCTCCTCAAACGCATTGGCAGTCATCGAATTCTTCAAATAGATGTGGCACTGTTTTATACATCATCTTTTATTCATGCTGACAGATCTACGTCTGAGCATACTGCCTGTTACTTCACAGAAAAACAATACTTTGTCTGAGAATGATAAGTTTCTCCCACATGTAAAACCGGGGATTTAAAATTCGGTTCATTCACTGCATTCGGAAAATACTGTGTTTCCAGACAGAATGCGTGGCGGGAATCATAAGATGCACCGCCTTTTCCGGTCTGTTTTCCAATGAAATTTCCGGCATACAGCTGGATACCGACACAGTCCGTATAGACATCCATACAGATACCGGATTTCTCTGATCTTGCGCGGGCTGCAAGCTGCATTGTCCCATCAGCCTTATCTAACACAAAATTGTGGTCATATCCACCGACAAACTTAAGCTGTTCAAAATCTACTCCGATGTCCTGACCGATTTTTTTCATTTTGCGGAAATCCATCGGTGTTCCGGCAACCTTTTCCACATTACCGGTAGGAATCGCTTCGCCATCTTTTACCGGCGTATAATAGGATGCTAAAATTTCAAGCTCCTGATTTTCCATACATCCGGAATCATGACCATTCAGATTAAAATAAGCGTGGTTCGTGAAGTTCGCAACTGTGGTCTGATCGGAAACCGCCTCATAGGCAATCGAGAGCGCATTATCATCTGTTACTGTATATGTAACCTTTGCAGTCATATTTCCTGGGAAATCCTGCTCTAAGTCCTTGCTCAGATACGAAAATGTAATCTCATCTTCCTTCTGCTGTTCCACATTCCAGATGACTGAATTGAAGCCATTTTTCCCACTGTGCAGGTTGTTCCCGTTGTCATTTTTTTCAAGCTGGTATTCCTTTCCATCTAAAACAACTTTCGCACCGCCGATCCTGTTTGCATTGCGTCCGATCACCGCCCCAAAATAACAGGTGTGATCCTGATATTCCTGTGGTGTATCATATCCCAACACAACATCACGGTTCACACCTTCCCGATCCGGCACAAGCACGGATACGATCGTTGCCCCAAGATCCATCACAGCAACTTCCATACCATTTTTATTTTTCAGCAGATATTTTGTAACTGTGTTTCCTTCTTTTGTTTTTCCAAACTCAATACCACTCATCTTAAACCTCATTTCCACGCAGCTTTATTTCTGCCGCTGTTTTTAATTTTGACCGTAGTATGCATTTGCACCGTGTTTACGGTAAAAATGCTTTTCTTTGATGCAGTCCGGTGCCGGAAGTACTTTCGGGTTCAAAAGTTCTGTATTCTTTGCCATTTTGGCAACTTCCTCTAACACAACTGCATTGTGGACTGCCTCTGCGGCATCTTTTCCCCAGGTAAACGGTCCGTGATTCTTACAGAGTACCGCCGGTGTATACATCGGTTTGATGCCTCTTGTCTCAAATGTCTCGATGATGACTAATCCGGTATTTTTCTCGTAGGCTTCCTCGATCTCCTCCGGCGTCAGGTTTCTTGCACACGGGATCGGACCGAAAAAGTAGTCTGCATGTGTGGTTCCATAAAGAGGGATATCTCTTCCTGCCTGCGCCCATGCGACAGCTTCCGGGGAATGGGTATGTACGATTCCACCGATCTCTTCGTATTTTTTATAAAGTTCAATATGCGTTGCCGTGTCAGATGACGGTTTGTATCTTCCCTCGATCTTATTGCCCTCTAAGTCCATGACAACCATATCATCCGGGGATAATGCATCATAATCCACACCGCTTGGCTTGATCACAAAATATCCGCTCTCTCTGTCAATTCCGCTGACATTTCCCCATGTGTAGGTGATCAGCCCGCGCCGCGGCAGTTCCATATTTGCCTCATAGACCTGTTTTTTTAATTCCTCTAACATGATTTCTGTTCCTCCATAATACGTTTTGCAATGCCCTCTGCATCCAGCTCATATTTATGAAGCAGTTCTTTTGCCGGCCCTGACTCTCCGAACACATCCTTCACGCCGATCCTCGTGATCTTTGTCGGACATTTTTCACCGAGCAGCTCTGCCACTGCACTGCCAAGTCCGCCGATAATGGAATGTTCCTCCACCGTATACACACGGCCGGTCTGTTTTGCTGCTTTTAACACCAGTTCCTCATCTAACGGTTTGATCGTATGGATATTGATAACCTGTGCGTCAATGCCGTCTGCTGCCAGCGTTTCTGCTGCTTTTAATGTCTCCGATACGCAAAGACCTGTCGCAAAGATCGTGATATCTTTTCCTTTTCGCAGTTCCACACCTTTGCCGATCTCAAATTTATATTCCGGATTGTCATTGATGACCGGAACTGCCAGACGTCCAAAGCGCAGATAAACCGGTCCTACATACTCGTAAGCTGCCCGCACGGCTGCTCTCGCTTCCACATCATCGCTTGGATTGATGATGACTATGCCAGGAATCTCACGCATCAGTCCGATATCCTCGTTGCACTGATGTGTCGCTCCGTCCTCACCGACAGAGATGCCCGCATGTGTTGCCCCGATCTTGACATTCAGATGCGGATAACCGATCGAGTTGCGCACCTGCTCGTAAGCACGTCCTGCTGCAAACATGGCAAATGTGCTGACAAACGGTACTTTCCCACAGGCGGAAAGTCCTGCTGCGATCCCCGTCATATTTGCCTCTGCAATACCGCAGTCAATATGGCGCTCCGGGAACGCTTTTTTAAAGATACCTGTCTTGGTAGCTGCTGCGAGATCCGCATCCAGCACAACCAGATTTTCTTTTTCTTTTCCAAGTTCGGCTAATGCATTGCCATAGCTTTCTCTGGTCGCGATCATTTTTACTTCTGACATAATGCTTCACCCGCCTTTCCCAGTTCTTCCATTGCAATCGCATATTCCTCATCGTTCGGTGCTTTTCCGTGCCAGCCTACCTGACCTTCCATATAAGAAACACCTTTTCCTTTTAAGGTATGTGCGATGATTGCTGTCGGCATGCCTTTTGTCTCCCTTGCCTCTTTAAAAGCCTCCGCAAGCTGTGCAAAATCATTTCCATCTGCGACATGGATCACATGGAAATTAAAAGCTTCAAACTTTTTATCGATCGGATCCGGTGAGCAGACTTCATCTAATGTTCCGTCAATCTGCATGTTGTTATTGTCGACGATCACTACCAGATTGTCAAGCTTACGGTGTCCGGCAAACATGGATGCCTCCCACACCTGGCCTTCCTCGATCTCGCCATCACCTAACAGCGTATAAACACGGTAATCTTTGTGATCCATCTTTCCTGCAAGTGCCATTCCGACCGCACAGGAAATTCCCTGTCCCAGAGAACCGGATGACATATCCACTCCCGGAATATGCTTCATATCCGGATGTCCCTGTAAATAGGAACCGGTATGACGCAATGTCTCCAAATCCTTCACCGGAAAATATCCGCGGTTTGCCAGCGCAGAATAAAGTCCCGGCGCCGTATGTCCTTTCGATAAGACAAAGCGGTCACGATCCTCCATTTTCGGATTTTTTGGATCAATATTCATCTCTTCAAAATATAAATATGTAAAAATTTCTGTCGCCGAAAGCGATCCCCCCGGATGCCCCGACTTCGCAGCATGCGTTGCAGTCACGATGCCCTTGCGAACCTCGACTGCAGTCTGCTTCAGTTCTGTGATAGTCATTGATACCCTCCTTTAGTGTCATATAAACTCTGCGAAACCCACCTCAAACTCTTCTCACGTTAAGCTGCTGACGGGTTTCGCAATGATTTTTATTACTCTCCGAAGACGGCAGAGCGGTTTCTATAGTCTTTTTGTAAAACCTTAGTCACCGAAAACCGCTCTATAGTCCTTCTGGAATTTTTCGATTCCTGCGTCGGTCAGTGGGTGTTTTGTCATCTGGACGATTACGTTGTACGGCACGGTTGCGATATGTGCACCTGCTAATGCGCAGTCTGTGACATGGATCGGGTTACGGATGGATGCTGCGATGATCTCTGTCTCAAGTCCATAGTTGTCAAAGATCTGAACAATATCCTGAATCAGATCGATGCCTGCTGTACTGATATCATCTAATCTTCCAAGGAATGGAGAAACATAGGTTGCGCCTGCTCTTGCTGCGAGGAGTGCCTGATTTGCAGTAAAGATCAGTGTTACATTGGTCTTGATGCCCTCTGCAGAGAGAACTTTTACTGCCTTTAAGCCTTCTACTGTCATAGGAATTTTTACAACCATGTTCGGATGGATCGCTGCGATCTCACGTCCCTCTTTGATCATGCCCTCTGCATCAACAGTTGTCGCTTTTACCTCACCGCTGATCGGTCCGTCTACGATGGATGTGATCTCTTTGATTACTTCGTTAAAATCTCTTCCCTCTTTTGCGATCAGGGATGGGTTCGTGGTAACACCACAGATCACTCCCATATCATTTGCTTTACGGATATCCTCTACATTTGCTGTGTCAATAAAAAATTTCATACTATACCTCTCCTTTTCTTTGTGTGCTCGTGCACACAACTTGTTTTACTTATGATAATCTCTTTTATTTAAAACTTCAACCGTGTTTTTGTGTTTTCATGATTTTGCACAACTTTTTTGCGTGCATGTGCACACTTTTCACAAAACAAGTTTTTGCTTCAAAATATGCACATGCTTTTCCAGTGTTTAACGATAAAACAGTTCCCCAATCTGTAAGTCACGTTTGAAATCACGGATCTTCGTATCTTTGTCAATATAAACAGCCTCGATGCCCATTGCATTTGCCCAGTCGCCCATCTGCTCTGCGGTCAGATCGTATGTAAATGCGGTATGATGTGCGCCGCCTGCAAGGATCCATGCCTCTGCACCGGTATAGAGATCCGGCTGTGGTGTCCAGAAGTTTGTCGCTACCGGAAGTTTCGGCATCGGTTTTTCCACTTTCTTGCAGTCCACATCATTGATGATCAGACGGAAACGGTTGCCAAGATCGATCAGGGAAGTTGCGATACCTTTACCTTCTTTGGAGGTGAATACCAGTCTTGCAGGATCTTCCCTGTCACCCATGGAGAGTGGCTGGCACTTGATGCTGATCGGGCCATCTGCGATGGACGGACAGATTTCCAACATATGTGCCTCTAAGATTCCTTCTTTGCCTTTGACAAAGTTGTAGGTGTAATCCTCCAACATGGATGTTCCCTTTGCATCCTTTTTGCCCTCGGTCATAATCTTCATCAGACGGACCATGGCAGCAACTTTCCAGTCACCCTCTGCTCCAAATCCGTAACCTTTTCCCATCAGACGCTGGATTGCAAGTCCCGGAAGCTGTTTTAATGCACCAAGATCTCCAAAGTGGGTTACGATCGCCTGGTAATTCTTTTCGTCTAAGAAACGTTCAAAACCAAGCTCGATCTGTGCCTGGACTGCAACATGACGGCGGAATTCTTCCGGATCACGTCCCTCTAATAAAATGTCATATTTCTCGTAATATTCATCTACAAGGGCATTGGTATCAGATTCGGATACTGCTGCGACGGACTCCGCGATCTCATTGACCGGATATGCATCCACTTCCCAGCCGAATTTTAACTGTGCTTCTACTTTATCGCCCTCAGTTACCGCAACGTTTCTCATATTGTCAGCGACACGCATCACACGGATATGGCTGCTCTCGATCACGCCGACTGCGGTGCGCATCCAGGAAGCGATCTTCTCCTGTACCACCGGATCAGACCAGTGTCCGACAACCACTTTGCGCTCGATTCTCATACGGGTCACGATATGACCGTACTCTCTGTCACCATGCGCAGACTGGTTTTCATTCATGAAATCCATATCGATGGAATCATATGGGATCTCTTCATTGAACTGTGTATGTAAATGTAATAATGGTTTTCTGTACTCCTGTAAACCTAAGATCCAGGATTTTGCCGGTGAAAATGTATGCATCCATGTGATGACACCTGCACACTCTTCATCCATATTTGCCTCATTAAACGTTTTACGGATCAGCTCGTTTGTGATCAGTGTCGGTTTCCAGATGACTTCATAAGGAAGTACCCCTGACTCATTTAACTTTGCAACGATGATCTTTGCATGCTCTGCCACATGCTCTAAGCACTCATCCCCGTATAAATCCTGTGATCCGGTGCAAAACCAGAATTTATAATTTTTTGTTTTTAACATGTGCAAATTCCCTCCTGATACACTTTATTTTTTTATTATTTTTATAAGATCGGCATCGTCTCTACCGCTGCCATTTCTGCTTCCAGTGCCTTTTTATAGTTTTCAATATAAGCATCAAATCCTGCCACATCCGCCGGATCCGGCTCCATGACAGTTCCTGTTTCCCCACCAAAGATCTTACCGGATAAATACTGCTCTAATGTTTCGCCTTCTGCTTTGTGTACCATGTATGATGCAAGCAGTGCCATGCCCCATGGGCCGCCCTCGCCTGCAGTTTCCATAACTGCTACCGGCGCATCCATTGCCGCAGCAAGGATTCCCTGTCCGACTCCTTTTGTCTTAAACAGTCCTCCATGCCCGTAAATGCGGTCTACTTTTACTTTTTCCTCTTTTAACAGGATATCCAGACCGATCTTTAACGTGGCAAGTGATGCATAAAGATGGCTTCTCATAAAGTTTGCCAGTGTAAAATGTGCATCCGGTCTGCGCACGAAAAGCGGACGGCCTTCATTTAAACCGGTTACCGGCTCACCGGAGAAATAATTGTAGGCAAGCAGACCTCCACAGTCTTTATCTCCCTCTAATGCTTTCCGGTAAAGTGTTCCAAACAACTCATTCATATCCGGTTTCATGCCAAATGCTTCTGCAAATTCTTTGAATAATCCAACCCATGCATTCAGGTCTGATGTACAGTTATTGCAGTGAACCATCGCAACGGTATCACCGGACGGTGTGGTTACCATGTCAAGCTCCTCATGTACATTCTTTAAATCTTCCTCGAGAACGACCATCGCAAACACGGATGTTCCGGCAGATACATTTCCTGTGCGGACTGCAACGGAATTTGTCGCAGCCATACCGGTTCCTGCATCTCCCTCCGGCGGGCAGAGTGGAATGCCTGCGGAAAGATTACCGCTCTTATCCAACAGTTTTGCTCCCTCAGCAGACAACGTTCCTGCTGCCTCCCCTGCAACTAAAACTTTCGGCAGGATCTCACGCAGTTTCCACGGATATCCTTTTGGTGCGACAAGTGCGTCAAATTTATCGATCATTGTCTGATTGTAATCTCTTGTCTTTGCGTCGATCGGGAACATACCGGATGCCTCTCCGACACCAAGTACTTTCTCTCCGGTCAGTTTCCAGTGAATGTATCCGGCTAAGGTTGTAAAATACGAAATGTTTCCTACATGTTCTTCCCCGTTTAAGATCGCCTGATATAAATGTGCGATGCTCCAGCGCTGTGGAATATTAAAGGAAAACTCCTTTGTAAGTGCTGCCGCAGCCTCCCCCGTGATCGTATTGCGCCAGGTGCGGAACGGTACAAGTAACTCCCCGTCTTTGTCAAATGCCATATAGCCATGCATCATTCCGGAAAATCCGATCGCTGCGAGTGATGTGATCACCGTATCGTATTTTTCCTTTACATCCTCTGCTAATCTGCCATAACAGTCGGTAAGTCCCGTCCAGATATCATCCAGACTGTATGTCCAGATGCCATCCTCCAAACGGTTTTCCCAGTCATGTGCACCGGATGCAATCGGCTCCCCCGTCTCATTTACAAGAACCGCCTTGATCCTGGTTGAACCGAATTCAATACCAAGTACTGCTTTTCCGGTTTCAATCGTCTGCTTTGCGTTACTCATTATCCCTTCTCCTTTCAGATGTAAACCACTTTTTCTATACTTTCAGCATACAACTTGTATGCATGTGTTAACAAGTTGTTTTTTCTTAAAATACTACTTTATAAAATCTCTATAAATTCGCTTTATTCCTGACCATGTATGGTATAATGTATTAAGCTATGAGCAGTGCCAGATAAGAAGGAACACTGCGGAATAAAATACAGACCAGCACGAACTAATCACAACGTAAAAAGAAAGAGATTTTCCCATGCCATCAGAACATAAAACAAATGAAACCATCAAATACAAACTTGCCACCGCAATGAAAGAATGCATGAAATCCGCCTCCGTAGAGAAGATCACCGTCACGGAGATTGTGGAGACCTGCGGCGTGACACGCCAGACCTTTTACCGGAATTTTCAGGACAAATATGATCTGATCAACTGGTATTTCGACAAGCTCTTACTGGAATCTTTTGCACAGATGGGAGACGGACTTACCGTATACGAAGGACTGACCAGAAAGTTTGAATTCATTCAGAAGGAGAGAGTTTTTTTCGCCGGAGCATTCCGCTCGGATGATCATAATTCTCTGAGGGAACATGATTACGAACTGATCCTGGATTTCTACACGCAGCTGATCGGGCGTAAGACCGGTAGACAGCCCGAAGAGAATATTTTATTCCCGCTGCGGCTCTATTGCAGAGGTTCTATTGATATGACCGTGGAATGGATCTTCGCTCCGAAGGAGAGAACGCCGGAGCAGATGGCGGCGCTTTTGGTCAGTGCACTTCCTATGCCGGTGACAGAATTGTTTCAACAGTTGGGCGTATTGCGTTAGTGAAAAAATCACCAAAGCTATTTGTGAAAAATTACTAAAAAAAATGTACACATTGTGAACTTTCTGTAAAAAGTGACAGTCGAGGCAAACTGTCACTTTCTTTATGCGATGTTTACAGTTAGAATAAAATTATCAATAAGATCGTTTTTATGTCGAAAGGAGATTATGTATCATGGCAAACAGAATTATGCTCAACCAGACCTCTTATCATGGTGCCGGAGCAATCGAAGAAATCGTAAATGAAGCAAAGGCTCATGCTTTTCAGAAGGCATTCGTATGTTCCGATCCCGACCTGATCAAGTTCGGTGTGACTGGAAAAGTAACCGGACTGCTTGACAAGGAAGGTCTTGCTTATGAAGTTTATTCTGATATTAAGGCTAATCCTACTATTGACAATGTGAAAAACGGTGTGGCTGCTTTCAAGGCATCCGGTGCAGATTATATCATCGCCATCGGTGGTGGTTCTTCCATGGATACCTCCAAAGCTATCGGTATCATCATTGCCAACCCTGAATTCGAAGATGTACGCAGCCTGGAAGGCGTAGCACCTACCAAGAAGCCCTGCGTACCCATCATCGCAGTGCCCACCACAGCAGGTACCGCAGCAGAGGTTACCATCAACTACGTTATCACTGATGTAGAGCGCAAGCGTAAGTTCGTATGCGTAGATCCTCATGATATGCCTATTATCGCTGTGGTAGATCCCGAGATGATGTCTTCTATGCCCAAGGGACTGACCGCTTCTACCGGTATGGATGCTCTGACCCACGCTATCGAAGGTTATACCACCAAGGCGGCATGGGAGATGACCGATATGTTCCACCTGAAGGCAATCGAGATCATTTCCAAGTCCCTGCGCGGCGCTGTAGCCAATACCAAGGAAGGCCGTGAAGGCATGGCTCTGGGCCAGTACATTGCAGGTATGGGCTTCTCCAACGTAGGTCTTGGTATTGCCCATTCCATGGCACATACTCTGGGTGCTGTCTATGATACCCCTCATGGTGTAGCCTGCGCAATGATGCTCCCCATCGTTATGGAGTACAATGCTGACTGCACCGGTGAAAAGTATCGTGAGATCGCCCGTGCTATGGGAGTGGAAGGTGTAGACCAGATGGATCAGGCAACCTATCGTAAGGCTGCTGTAGATGCCGTTCGCAAGCTGTCCGAGGATGTAGGAATTCCTTCCAAGCTGGAAGCACTGAAGGAAGAGGATCTTCCTTTCCTGGCAGAATCCGCTCATGCAGATGCCTGCGCACCCGGCAACCCTAAGGATGCAAGCATCGAGGATCTGACCGAGCTGTTTAGAAAGTTGATGTAATCATTAAATTTGCTACTGTTTTTCCGAAAAATAATATGGTATGCTAAGAAACGAGCAGGCTTGCGAGAGCAGACCTGCTCGTTTTTAAAAGAAAAATGGATGAAATCAACAGGACAAAGGAAACAATAATGGGCAATACAAAACATACCAAAGAGCAGATCCGTGAAAGGATCCAACAGAAAAAGATCCTCTTTGACGGAGCCTTCGGGACCTATTACGGAGGAAAATATGACACGAAACAGCTGCCGGAGCTGGCGAATCTGGAAGCCCCGGAACGGGTGAGGGAGATTCATACGGAGTACCTCGAGGCAGGAGCACAGATTCTGCGTACCAACACCTTCGCAGCCAACAGCTTCTGCATGGATATGTCCAAAGAACAGATCGAGGAGACTCTGCGAAGCGGCGTACGCCTGGCGAGGGAAGCGGTGGCTGCGTGGAGAGAACGCACCGGTGAGACAAAAGAAGTCTATATTGCCGGAGATATCGGACAGATTCCCGGGGATGCGCTGGCACAGAAGGATACTTTATGCCGCGAATACGAAGAGATCTGCCGTATTTTTCTGGAAGAAGGCGTGGACTTTTTTGTCTTTGAAACTTTTTCCGAGATGGAAGAGCTCCTGCCTGCGATCAAAATGATCGGGGAACAGGCATTTATTACGGTACAATTCTCTGTGAATCAGTTCGGTTACAGCAATGCAGGCTTAAGTGCCAGAAAGCTGTTGCAGAGAGCGGGAGCGATAAAAGAGATCGATGCCGTGGGCTTTAACTGCGGTGTGGGTCCGTCCCATATGCACCGGATCCTGCAGATACTGGAAAAACCGGAAGGAAAACTTCTCACAGCCCTTCCCAATGCGGGGTATCCTCAGATGGTCACCGGCCGTATGATCTTCACCGGGGATAACAGAGAATATTTTGTAGACAGAATGCAGCAGATGATAGCTCTTGGTGTGGATATGGCAGGC
>OODH01000802.1_pt1 | contig 22993 bp, 19 predicted proteins | sample 1671391 | NCBI WGS metagenome assembly OODH01 (sample SAMN06348152, study PRJEB24527) | human gut metagenome | biome: human gut; feature: ankylosing spondylitis patient; material: feces | host: Homo sapiens | place: China | collected 2015-10 | reverse complement strand
TGCCGTCAACAAGATCGGCGTCGGCCCCGAGGACATCGTTTTCTGTGGCCGTCAGGCCATCGACGGTGATACCGCTCAGGTCGGCCCCCAGATCGCCGAGAAGCTGCATCTGCCCCAGGTCACCTATGTCACCGACATTCAGAAGGACGGCAACAGCCTGACCGTCAAGCGTCAGCTCGAGGACGGCTACATGGAGCTGAAGGTCCAGACTCCCTGCCTGCTGACCTGCATCAAGGAGCTGAACACTCCGCGTTACATGAGCGTTTCCGGTATCTTCGAGTGCTACGACAAGCCGCTTGAGGTCTTTGATTACAACGCTCTGAAGGACGATCCGCTCATCGAGACCGACACCATCGGTCTGAAGGGCTCCCCGACGAACGTTTACAAGTCCTTTGCTCCTCCGGTCAAGGGCGCCGGCATGAAGGTCGAGGACGCTGCCCAGCTGGTCGGCATCCTGAACGACAAGCACCTGATTTGAGGAAGGAGAAACGAACAATGGCTGAATTCAATGCAATGGACACCGCCGCCTTCAAGGGCGTGTGGGTATTCTGCGAGCAGCGCGAAGGTCAGATCCAGACCATCAGCTATCAGCTGCTGAGCGAAGGCCGCAAACTGGCCAACGACCTGGGCGTTGAGCTTTGCGGCGTTGTTATGGGCAGTGAGCTGAACGAGGACTATGTCAAGGCGCTGGGCGGCTACGGTGCTGACCGCGTTTACAACATCGACAGCCCTCTGCTGAAGGACTACACCACCGATGGCTATGCCAAGGCGCTGTGCGACCTCATCATGGACAAGAAGCCCGAGATCATGCTGATCGGTGCGACCAACCTGGGCCGCGACCTCGGCCCCCGCTGCGCAGCCCGTCTGCACACCGGTCTGACCGCCGACTGCACCCATCTGGACGTCGATGTCGAGAAGTACAAGAACTTCCTGCGCACCACCTCCAACATTGATGTGGACAACACCAAGTTTGAGGAGAACACCAACCTGAAGATGACCCGCCCGGCTTTCGGCGGCCACCTGATGGCTACCATCATCTGCCCCCGCTTCCGCCCGCAGATGTCCACCGTCCGCCCCGGCGTTATGCAGACCCAGCCGTTTGACGAGGCCGGTGCTGCCAAGGTCGTAGTTGAGAACGTCACTCCCGCTCTGACCGCGGACGACATCCATGTTCAGGTGCTCGACATCAAGAAGAGCGCCGAGAAGCTCGTTGACCTGATCGGTGCCGACGTTGTCGTTTCCGTGGGCCGCGGCATCTCCGCTGACCCCGACAAGGGCATCAAGCTGGCTGAGGAGCTGGCCGGTGTTCTGGGCGGCGTTGTCGGTGCCTCCCGTGCCGTCACCGATGCGGGCTGGCTGTCTGCTGACCATCAGGTCGGTCAGACCGGCAAGACCGTGCATCCCCGCATCTACGTTGCACTGGGCATCTCCGGTGCCATCCAGCACGTTGCCGGTATGCAGGATTCCGAGAACATCATCGCCATCAACAAGAACGAGAACGCCCCCATCTTCGATGTTGCCACCTATGGCATCGTCGGCGATCTGTACAAGGTCGTTCCCGAGCTGATCAAGGAGATCAAGGCCGCCAAGGCTTGATTCCCGCCCGTAATCAACAAGAGCCGTGCCCCGCAAAGGGCACGGCTCTTTGTTTTTTGTATCGCTCAGTCTGCCACAGCCGGGGCGGTCAGCAGTTCCGGCGGCAGCTCACTCTCGTCCTCATTGACGAGGGAATCATCGACATCAAATGTCGCACCAAAGGCCTTTGCGGCAGCATCCGCCACCAGATCGGCATCGACCAGCTCACTGTCTGCCATGACATACAGCAGCTTATCATCAAAGCTGACCACGCGGGCCTTATCTGCCTCCACGCAGACCCACTTGCGCATACTGATGTTTTCCTCCATCGAATCGGCGATCTCGCGGGCATCGGCCTTGTCCTTTAGGCGCAGCAGCACCAGGCTGTACGCCTGGCTTCCGGTCATCGGCTCGCTGACTACTGCGGCATCCACCTTGTCCACATTGTCCGCGGTCAGCCCCGCCAGATAGCCGTACCAGCTCTCGTCGGTCAGGTCGATGGCCACCGTCTCCATGCCCATCAGGTCAACCGGCTGGACGTTATAAATAGCATCCACCATCTCGCTCAGCTCCGCGTCCGGCTGCGGCTCGGCGGTCTCACCGGTATCCTCGCCGTCAACGCTGAACTCCGGGTCCAGCTCCGCGCCTTCCTCGGGTCTCGTGGCAGGTTGGTTCGCAAGATCGTTGCTGTCAGCCTTTTGGCTGCCGCAGGCAGACAGGAACAGGGCGGTCAGCAGGGCTGTTGCAAAAAGCAGCTTTTTCATCGTAAAATTCCTTTCTCGGTCAGAATATTCTCGGGCGCAAAGCGTGCGTCCCAGTCGTCGCAGGGCAGCTCGTCCAGCAGCAGGGCCTCGGGGCAGAGCAGCAGCCCCGCTCCCTTATAGTGTGCCAGAAATCGGTCATAATACCCGCCGCCACGCCCCAGCCGGACCCCATCGCGGCTGGCGGCCAGGCAGGGGACAAGGGCCAACGCCGCGGCGTATCCCGCCGGGTCGGTGGCGGGCAGGGCGGCGGGCGGCTCCTGAATGCCGAACGCCCCGGGCCGCAGCAGGCGCAATGCCGGTATCTCCACCCAGTCCATCTCGGTTTTGCTCCGCACACGGGGCAGCAGCAGGCGCTTGCCGTCGGCCAGCGCGCGTCTTAGTATTTCCGCCGTGTCCGGCTCATCCGACATGGCCGCAAAGGCCAGCACTGCCCCGGCACTCTGCCATTGCGGCAGGCTGAACAGCGCCTGCGCCATGCCGCGGCCCACAGCCGCCATATCCAGTTCCGCGCGCCGGGCCTTGGCCCATGCGCGGGCTTCGCGTTTTGTCATTCTGCACACCACCTTCCGGGCTATCATACCATATCTGCCCTCTACTTAACAAGACGGAAAAGCCGTCCTGTTGTTACAGCAGCGACAAAATTTTTCCGCCATCTTGCCCGGCGCAGTGAAATAGAGTATAATATATCCTGTATCGCTATGTATTAGACTTATGAAATATAAAAAGGAGATTCCAAACCATGAGCAAGTTCAATTTCATCAAGACCGATATTCCTGACGTGCAGATCATCGAGCCGACTGTTTTTGGCGATGACCGCGGCTATTTTATGGAGACCTACCAGATCGACGAGTTCGCCGCAGCGGGCATCGACAAACCCTTCGTGCAGGATAACCAGAGCCGCTCCACCAAGGGCGTGCTGCGCGGCCTGCACTTCCAGACCAAGCACACCCAGGGCAAGCTCGTCCGCGTGACCCTGGGCGAGGTGTTCGATGTCGCCGTCGACTGCCGCCCCAACAGCAAGACCTTCGGCAAGTGGGTGGGCGCAACGCTGTCCGCCGACAACAAGAAGATGCTCTGGATCCCCGAGGGCTTCGCCCACGGCTTTGTCGTGCTGTCCGATGTGGCCGAGTTCTGCTACAAGTGCACCGACGTCTACGACCCCACCGCCGAGGGCGGCATTCCCTACGATGACCCGACGGTCAACGTGCAGTGGCCCGACTGCGGCTGCGAGCACAAGACCAGCGCCAAGGACAAGGAGCACACCCCGTTTGCCGCCCAGAAGTTCGAATATTTTGAGAAATATTGAGGGTAAACCGTGCAGAAACTGAAAGACACCTTCGCAGGCTTCTGGAAATACCGTTACCTGCTGCAAAACCTGATTTCCCGTGATTTCAAACTGAAATACCGCCGCAGCGTCCTGGGTGTGGCGTGGAGCGTGCTGAACCCGCTGCTGACCTGTCTGGTCATGTGGGCCGTGTTCGGTGCGCTGTTCAATCAGCGCGGTCAGGGCATCGAGGACTTTCCGCTGTTCCTTATCATCGGCCAGCTGATGTTCAACTTCTTCCGCGAGAGCACGACCATGGCCATGGAGAGCGTGCTGAAGAACGGCCCGCTGCTGCGCAAGGTCTATATTCCCAAATACATCTTTCCGCTGGAAAAGTGCTGCTTTGCGCTCGTCAACTTCTTTTTCAGCCTCGTGGCGCTGTTTATCGTCGCGCTGCTGACCTGGTCGCACATCTCGATTGGGACTGTGCTGCTGGCCATTTATCCCATTGTAATGCTGTTTATTTTCAGTCTGGGCATCGGGCTGATTTTGTCCACGCTCTACGTTTTTGTGCGTGACATCATGCATATCTGGGAGGTCTTTTGCACACTGCTTGTCTACGGCAGCGCCATCTTCTACGACCCGCGCCAGATGGAAAGCTGGATGCAGTACGTCATCAACCTGAACCCCATCTACTGGTACATCACCGCCGTGCGTTCCTGCGTCATGTGGGGCGAGGGGCTGACCCCCAACATGGTGCTGATTCCGTTCCTCTGCGCCGCGCTGAGCCTGGGCCTCGGCATCTGGGTGTTCAAAAAGAATCAGGACAAGTTCGTCCTGTACATGTAAGGGGGCATCGAAATGGCAGAGCAGAAACCCATCATCTCCATCGACCATGTTTCGATGCGCTTCAACCTCTCCAAGGAAAAGCACGAAAGCCTGAAAGAGTACTTCGTCGCGCTGCTGCACGGCGGTGTGCGGTTTGACGAGTTCTTCGCGCTGGACGATGTATCGTTTGATATTATGCCCGGTGATTTCTACGGCCTCATCGGCCTGAACGGCAGCGGCAAGTCTACGCTGCTGAAAGTGATTTCCGGCGTCTACAAGCCCAGCGCCGGCAAGGTCACGGTCAACGGTACGATTGCGCCGCTGATCGAATTGGGCGCAGGCTTTGACATGGACCTGACCGCACGGGAAAACATTTATTTAAACGGCACCGTGCTGGGCTACACGCCCAAGTACATCGACTCAAAGTTCGACGACATCGTCGAATTCAGCGAATTGCAGGATTTTCTCGACGTGCCGCTGAAAAACTACTCCTCCGGCATGGTCGCGCGTCTGGCGTTCGCCGTGGCAACGATAACGAAGCCCGACATCCTGATTGCCGACGAGATCCTGTCCGTCGGTGACTTCCTGTTTCAGGAGAAGTGTGAGAAGCGCATGGCCGAGCTGCTGTCCGGCGGCACGACGGTCATTCTGGTCAGCCACTCCATTGACCAGATCGAGCGTATGTGCAACAAGGTAGCCTGGCTCGACCACGGTCATCTGCGCCGCATCGGCGCGACGAAGGAAATTACCGCCGAGTACCGAAGGTTCGAGAAAAAGGACGCCATGCCGGCCAAAGTCACCGAGGAATAAGCTATGTCCGAGAACACAAAACCGAACAACGAGCGCCCTGCCGACCTGGCCGTACAGGACAGCGTCGGCGGCATGGCGCGGCGGCTTTTGAACCCCGCCCACCTGCGGGACCTCGCGGGGCGCAGCGTCAAGACCCTGCGGGAACAGGGGGCCGAGCAGCTCTGGCGCGATGTGAAATTCCGCGTCGGGCTGGCGATGCACCACGACGACTGGCGGCACCGCGCCGACATTCCGCTGCGCCGGGAGCTGAAGGCCCAGCGCGCCGCGCACCTGCAGGGGCCGAAGATCAGCATCATCGTGCCGCTGTACAACACGCCCGCCAAGCTGTTTGACGAGATGCTGCAAAGCGTCGTCAGACAGACCTACACAAACTGGGAATTGGTGCTGGTGGACGCATCCGACGCCGACAAGCGGCTGGAGCGCCGTCTGCCCAAGGCTGTGCCCGGCACGATTGTGTATGAGCCGATTGAAAACGGCGGCATTGCCCTCAACACGACCCGCGGATTTGCGCTGGCGCACGGCGAGTACATCACGCTGCTGGACCACGACGACGTACTCTACCCGAACGCGCTGTTCGAGGTTGTGCAGACGATACAAAACACCGGAGCGGATTTTGTCTATAGTGATGAAATCGTTCTCTCCGCCGATTTGAAGGAGTTGGGCGGCTACCACTTCAAGCCCGACTTTGCGCCCGACTACCTGCGCGGGGTCAACTTTATCACGCATCTGGCGGTGTTCAGCCGTCCGCTGCTGGACGAGGCGGGCGCGTATGAGTCGAAGGAGTTTGACGGTGCGCAAGACCATGATTTGATCCTGCGCCTGACAGAAAAAGCACAGCGCATCGAGCATATCAAGAAGGTGCTCTACATCTGGCGTGCCGCGGCCGGCTCCACCGCCGCGGGCATGGAGGCCAAGCCCTACGCCGTCGCGGCGGGGGAGCGCGCCATCGACGCGCAGCTCAATCGTCTCGGTCTGCCGGGCCACGCCATGGCCGTGCCCGATGCGCCCGGCGCATTTCAGGTGCGGTACGAGCTGACCGGCCACCCGAAAATCAGCGTACTGATCCCCAGTAAAGACCACATTGACGACCTGGACCGCTGCCTGACGAGCCTGTACAAAAACGCGGGCTACGAAAATTTTGAGGTCATCGTCATCGAGAACAACTCCACCGCCCCGGCAACGTTTGCCTATTACGAAACACTGCCCAGCCGCTTTGCCGACTGCCGCGTCGTCTACTACAAGGGCGTGTTCAACTTCTCGGCCATCAACAACTTCGGCGCGACGTTCGCCGAGGGCGAGCACCTGCTGCTGCTCAACAACGACATTGAGGTGTTGTCCCACGACTTTCTGCGGGAATTGCTCAGCTACAGCCAGCGCCCCGACGTGGGTGCGGTGGGCGCGAAGCTCTACTACCCCGACGACACGATCCAGCACGCGGGCGTGCTGATGGGCATCAACGGCAGCGCGGGCCACAGCCACAAGAGCTACCCCCGCACCGCTGTGGGGGACATGTACCGCTTGGTCACGACGCAGAATTATATGGCCGTGACGGGTGCCTGCCTGATGACAAAGGCGTCGCTCTACCGCGCATTTGGCGGGCTGGACGAGGAAAAGTTTGCCGTCGCCTACAACGATGTGGATTATTGCTTAAAGCTGTGGCAGAAGGGGCTGTTGAACGTTTACACCCCGCGCGCCGAGGCCTATCACTATGAGAGCAAGAGCCGCGGCCTTGATACCTTAAGCGAGAACGCCAAGCGGTATGAGCGCGAAAAGGCGAATTTCTACGCGAAATATCAGCAGTATATCGACAATTACGACCCCTATTACAACCCCCATTTCAACAATCTGTTTGAAAATTTCGGGTTGAAGTGATGGAAACCGTATTGCCGAAGCGCAAGTCTCACCATTTGCAGGGTTACGATTACAGCCAAAACGGCACCTATTTTATCACAATATGCACGCACCAACGCAGAATGTTGTTTGGCCCGAACCGGGCTCCCGTAGGGGCGGATTCCATATCCGCCCGCATGGCGGCGCGCGTTTTCCGGGAGATCATCGGCCAATATCCGGCGGTCCAGTGCCGTTATTTTGTGGTGATGCCCAATCATTTTCACGCGTTGGTCGAGATTGAACGGGCACGGGCGGATATGGAATCCGCCCCTACGATTATCAGCATCGTGCAGGCGTTCAAACGGTATTCTACCGTCGAGTACATCCGTCTTGTCAAGCGCGGGCAAGCCGCACCGTTCGATAAGCACCTTTGGCAGCGTTCCTTTCATGACCACGTCATCCGCAATGAAACCGATTACCGCATGATTGCGGAATACATTCAATCCAACCCCCGCCTTTGGCACAAAGACTGCTTTTATGAGGAGCCATCCCATGAGCCTTGAAACGAAACGCATCAAAGAACTGTTCGGCTATGCGCGGACGCTGACGAAAGAACAGGGCGTCGGCGTCATGGCCGGGCGGGCCGTCGGCTTTTTTAAGCGGCGGTTCTTCGGCAAAAAAGCGCGGTATCTGCCGTCGAGACAGACGCTGGAGACCCAGCGTGCCGACGCAGCCACCCGCGCCGACGGCTGGCCAACCATCAGCATTCTAACGCCGCTGTACAACACTCCGCCGCAGTTTTTGCAGCAATTTTTGGACAGCGTGCAGGCCCAGACCGCGCCGAATTGGCAGCTGGTTCTGGTGGACGCCAGCGACGGTGCCCACCCCGACGTGGGCGAGACCGTCCGCACCCGCGCCGCGCAGGACAAGCGCATCGTCTACGCCAAAATCGAGAACAAGGGCATTGCCGCCAATACGAACGAGGCCGCGAAGCTCGCAGTGGGTGAGTATCTGGCCCTTGCCGACCACGACGACATGCTCGCGCCTCATGCCGTCTATTGCATGAGCAAAGCGCTGGCCGAAAGCGGCGCGGCGTTTGCCTACAGCGACGAGGCCCTGTTTGAGAAAACGCCCGAACACCCGCGCGTCGGCCACTTCAAGCCCGACTATGCGCCCGAGTACCTGATGGCCGTCAACTACATCTGCCATCTGGCCGTGTTCAAAAAATCGCTGTTCGACGCCGTCGGCGGTGAGCGCCCGGCCTGTGACGGCGCGCAGGATCACGATTTATTCCTGCGTCTCATCGACGAAATGCAGCGCTGTGACCCCGCAGCCAAGCCGCTGCACATCCCGCAGGTGCTGTATTACTGGCGCGTGCACGCGGCGTCCACCAGCGGCGGCACGGCGGCCAAGCCCTATGTGGAAAAGGCTGCGCAAAAGGCCGTGGCCGACCATCTGGCCGCCACAGGGCGGCAGGGCAGGGTGGAGCCGGGCAAATTCCCGGGCACCTGCCATGTGGTGTGGGACATTCCCGAGCCGCAGCCGCTCGTGTCAATTTTGATTCCCAACAAGGACCACACCGACGATTTGGAAAAATGCCTGCACAGCATCTACGCCAAAACGACCTACGAGAATTTCGAGGTCATCGTCATTGAGAACAATTCCACCGACCCGGCCACAGCGGCCTACTACAAAAAACTGCCGGAGCGGTATGACCGCGCGCGGGTCGTGACTTACAAGGGCGGCTTCAACTTCAGCCGCATCAACAATTTTGGCCGCAGGTACGCGGCGGGCAAGTACCTGCTGCTGCTCAACAATGACGTCGAGGTCATCAACGGCGACTGGCTCACCCAGATGGTGGGCGAGTGCAGCCAGCCCGGCGTCGGCCTCTGCGGGGCAATGCTCTACTATCCCGACGATACGATCCAGCACGCCGGCATCATCACGGGGCTGGGCGGCTACGCCGGGCACAGCCACAAGTACCACAAGCGCGGCGGCAGCGGGTATATGTTCCGGCTGGCCACGGTGCAGGATTTCTCCGCCGTGACAGCGGCCTGCCTGCTGGTGCGCACCGCCGTTTACGACGAGCTGCACGGCCTGGATGAGGAGTTCACGGTTGCCTACAACGATGTGGACTTCTGCCTGCGTGTGCGCGACGCGGGCTGGCGCATTGTCTGGACGCCCTACGCCGAGCTCTACCACTATGAAAGCAAGTCCCGCGGCTCCGACGAGAACGATCCCGCCAAAAAAGCACGCTTTGACGCCGAGCATGAACGTCTCTACGCCGTGCATGGGCGGGAGAATATTCTGCACGACCCCTATTACAGCCCGTCGCTGTCGCTGGATTACGAGGATTTCCGCGAGAGCGGGGATTTGCGGAATCTGAAATGAGTTGATTGCCTTCCCCCGTAGGGGAAGGTGCCCGAGGCCCCGACCGAGGGCGGATGAGGGGCGGGTTTGCCCTATTGCCCGTCAGTGGGAAATTCCCGGTAAGTTTGCCCCTCATCAGTCAGCGGGCGGGGCCGCTGACAGCTTCCCCCTCTGGGGAAGCCATACTGACAAAAAATGCACGCCGTAAATTTCACGGCGTGCGTTTTTATTATTCCTTTTTATCCGGCGGGAACTCACCCTGCTTTTCGGCTTCCAGGCGGCTCAGGCGGGCTTCAAGCTCGGAGATGCGCTGGTTGACAATATCCGGCAGATCCTGCTGGTCCAGATCGTCCGCCGGGCAGCACTTGATATTGCCGACGCGGACGATCTCCGCGGGTACACCGACGGCAGTGGCGTTGGCGGGCAGGTTCTTCAGCACAACGCTGCCCGCGCCAACGCGGACGTTGTCACCGATGTAGACCGGGCCCAGCACCTTCGCGCCCGCGCCGATCAGCACATTGTCGCCCAGCGTCGGATGGCGCTTGCCGGTGTCCTTGCCGGTACCGCCCAGGGTGACGCCGTGGTAGATCGTGCAGTTGTCACCGATCTCCGTCGTCTCACCAAAGACGATGCCCATACCGTGGTCGATAAAGAGCTTGCGCCCGATCTTGGCTCCGGGGTGGATCTCGATGCCGGTCAGGTGGCGCGCCAGCTGGCTGACAAAACGGGCCAGGAAGAAACACCGATGGTTGTACAGAAAATGTGCGATCTTGTGCGTGACCAGCACATGAAAGCCGGGGTACAGGATGATGACCTCCGCCACATTGCGCGCGGCGGGGTCCTTATCGCGGATATTTTTTGCATCTTCCCAAAGGCCCATAATTCGTTCCTCTTCCTATTTACCATACTTATTATAAATATACCACAAGGCCGGACAAAGTGCAATGCTGTACGCGCCGCGCGCGGATTTTTGCGGATTTTGTCAAATCCTCCAAAAGTCAGCGCAAAAATCCATAAAATCCTTACTTTTGCAAAAAGCCCGTTTGCATTGACACCGCCGCCCCTGCATGGTACAATAAGTAAAACTTAGGTAAAGCCATAGGAAGGAGTGTGCCGGGATGATGCGTTTTATTTCTGTCTTTAAAAATCACAGCGCAGTGTTCTTTCCCGTCGCTGCTTTGTGTATGACTTTTTGACTTTTCCCTTTTGGGAAAAGTTTTTTTTTGCCCATGCGCGGCTTAGAGGCGCATGGGCAAAAAAACAACCGCGTACAGCGGTTGTTCCGCAATTTACGTCCGCGAACGCGGACAATGAATTTGGTAGAAACTATAGGGAGGTTCCCACCATGCTGGTCCGCAACGCAAAGGACAGCGCGGGCAAGGCCATTGAGGTCTGGCTGCGCGACGGAAAAATTGCCGCTGTCGGTCTGGGGCTGCTCGTCCCGGAAGGGGAGGAGGTGCTCGATGCGAAGGGCCGCACGGTCCTGCCCGCCTTCATCGACACCCACTGCCACTGGCGCACCCCCGGCTTTGAGTACAAGGAGGACATCTCCACCGGCTCCGCCGCGGCTGCCGCGGGCGGGTACACCTTCGTCAACCTGATGCCCAACACGAAGCCGGTCTGCTCCAGTGCCGAGATTGCCCACGCCGTTGAGGCCGAGGCCGCCCGCGTCGGCCTGTGCGACGCAAACCAGACCGTCTCCATCACGAAGGATTTCGACGGCAAAACGCTGGATCATCTGCTGACCCTGCCCGAGGACATCAAGTTCATCACCGAGGACGGCAACGGCGTCATGAACAACGCCGTCATGGCCCGCGCGTTCGCGATTGCCACCGAGCGCGGCCTGACCATCATGTCCCACGCCGAGGATCGTGAGATCAGCCCCTGGGACTACCGCCTGGCCGAGAACATCGAGACTGTGCGCAACTGCCATCTGGCCGAGTACTACGGCACCCGGCTGCACATGTGCCACGTCTCCACCAGGGAATCCGTCGATGCCGTCCGCATGAGCCGGATGCGCGGTGCGCGGGTCAGCTGCGAGGTCACGCCGCACCACCTGTGGTTTGACGACAGCCGCCTGACCTACCGCGTCAACCCGCCTATCCGCAAGGCGGACGACGTGACCGCGCTGATCGACGCCATCAAGGACGGCACCGTGACCTGCATCGGCACCGACCACGCCCCCCATACCGCCGAGGAGAAGGAGAAGGGCGCTGCCGGTATGGTGGGTCTGGAAACGGCCTTCGGCGTCTGCTACACCAAGCTCTGCCGTGAGCAGCGTCTGCCGCTGGAAATGCTCAGCTTCCTGATGAGTGCCGGTCCCGCCGCCGTGCTGGGCCTGGCCGACCACAAGGGCATGCTGGAGCCGGGCTACGACGCCGACATCGTGCTGGTGGACCTTGACCACATGTACGAGGTCCACGCCGACGAGCTGCACAGCAAGAGCAAGAACTGCCCCTACGACGGTGCACTGCTGTACGGAAAAGTGGTAACCACGATCAAAGGCGGGAAGGTTACGTTCCAGATTGAAGAATAACACCCCTTCACGCACAAAACACCCGTAGGGGCGCATTCTATATGCGCCCGTGCAGGCTGCCGCTGGCACAGTCCCGCGGGCGGATATGGGATTCGCCCCTACGATTCCCAGCATTATATAATAGAGCCGCAATTTATATACATCAAACGGAGGAATCAGCATGCTTACCAACATGGACAAGCTCTACGAGAGCGTCGCAGCAAACGGCCCGGTCTGCGTGGGCCTGGACACCGAGATCAGCTACCTGCCCACCACCGACACCGCCAAGACGGCAGGGGAGAACGTCGTCGCGTTCAACCGTGCGCTGATCGACGCCACCAAGGGCGTCGCGGGCTGCTACAAGGTGCAGATCGCCTATTATGAGTCCCTGGGCCTGGACGGCATGCGCGCCTACGCCGAAACACTGAAGCGGGCCCGCGCCACCGGCCTGCCCGTCATTGCCGACATCAAGCGCGGCGACATTGCCAAGACCGCCGAAATGTACGCCAAGGCGCACTTTACCGGTGATTTCGAGGCCGACATCATCACGCTGGCCCCCTACATGGGCCTTGACTCCATCAGCCCGTATCTGCCGTACTGCGCCGAGCAGGGCAAGGGCGTGTTCGTGCTCTGCCGCACCTCCAACCCCGGCGCGAAGGACTTTGAGTACAAAAAGCTCGACGATGGCCGCCATGTGTACGACCTCGTCGGCGACAGCCTGACCGCCCTTGGCAAGGACTACATGGGCGAGCACGGCTATTCCAGCATCGGCCTGGTCATCGGCGGCACCCACACCGAGGAGGCCACCGCCATCCGCGCGGCCTACAAGGACACCTTCTTCCTGATCCCCGGCTACGGCGCACAGGGCGGCAAGGCGGCGGACATCGCGCAGTACCTGACCAAGGGCAACGGCGGCGTTGTCAACTCCAGCCGCGGCATCCTGCTGGCCTACAAGAAGCAGCCCGGCGTTGCCTTTGACGAGGCTGCCTACAACGAGTGCGTGCGTATGCGGGAGGATATTCAGGGTGAATGCAACAAGCTGTAATCTGACGGTCCTGCGTCAGGAAACCGTCGCAGAGGATATTATGCGCCTTACGGTCCAGTGGCAGGACCGCAGCCGCGAGCCCCACGCCGGGCAGTTTTACATGCTGCGCGCCTGGGCCGCGGACGCCACGCCGATTCTTTCCCGCCCCATCAGCGTTGACGACTTTGACAACCAAACCGGCGCACTGACCTTCCTGTATCAGGTCAAGGGCGAGGGCACCCACAAGCTGGCCGCGCTGAAAAAGGACGACACGCTGACCGTGACCGGCCCCTGCGGCAACGGCTTTGACACTGCCGCACTGGTCGGGCAGTACAAGCGCATTGCCGTGGTCGGCGGCGGCATCGGCACCGCGCCGCTGCTGCTGCTCTGCAAGGAGCTCTGCCGCGCGGGCGTGCGCCCCGACCTGTTCGTGGGCTTCCGCGACACGACCTACGGCATGGACCGCTTTGTGCCCTGGTGCCGCGACATCTACGCCGCAACCGACTCCGGCAAGGAGGGACACCACGGCCTGGTCACCGACCTGCTGGACGTGAGCAAGTACGACATTGTGCTGACCTGCGGCCCCATGGTCATGATGCGCGGCGTGGCTAAGCTCTGCGCCGCCGCAGGCGTGCCCTGCCTGGCCAGCCTTGAAAAGAAGATGGCCTGCGGTCTGGGCGCGTGCCTGGGCTGCACCTGCCATACGAAAATCGGCCCGGTCACCGTCTGCAAGGACGGCCCGGTCTTTAACGCACAGGAGGTGTTTGACTGATGGCAGACCTGCATGTTGATTTTCTCGGCAAGCGGCTGGCCGGGCCGGTCATCGCAGCCAGCGGCACCTTCGGCTTCGGCCCCGAGTACGCGGGCATTGAGGATCTGCGCGTGCTGGGCGGCATCTCCGGCAAGGGGCTGACCCTGAACGGCCAGCCCGGCAACGAGGGTGAGCGCCTCTACGAGACGCCGTCGGGCCTGATGAACTCCATCGGCCTGCAGAACCCCGGTGTGCAGCACTTTATCGACCACGAGCTGCCTGCCATGCGCCGGTGCGGCACCACCGTCTGGGCGAACCTCGGCGGCCACACGATTGAAGAAAACGTCGAGGGCGTGCAGATGCTCTGCGCCGCGGGCGTGGATTTTATTGAGCTGAACATCAGCTGCCCCAACGTCAAGCAGGGCGGTCTCGCGTTCGGCATCCGCGCGGCAGACGCCGGCGAGGTCGTCAGCGCGGTGCGCAAGGTCTGCACCGTGCCGCTCATCGTTAAATTGAGCCCGCAGGCCGAAAGCATCCCCGAGATGTGCAAGGCCGTTGAGGCTGCCGGCGCGGACGCCATCAGCCTGTGCAACACCTTCCAGGCGTGCGCGATCGATCTGGAAAAGCGCCGTCCCGTGTTCAACAACACGTTTGCGGGCCTGTCCGGCCCGGCGGTGCGTCCCATCGCCCTGCGCATGGTCTGGCAGGCCGTGGGGGCCGTCAGCATCCCCGTCGTGGGACTGGGCGGCATTCTGACGGGCAAGGACGCCTTGGAGTTCATCATGGCCGGTGCAGCGGCGGTACAAGTCGGCACCGCGAACTTCCTGGACCCGAAGGCCTGCACCCGCATCACGAACGAGATCGGCCAGTGGATGGACGCCCACGGCGTCAAGACGCTGGATGAGATCAGAGGGTGCGCGCGGTAAATCACCGGCTGCCTTCCCCTCAGGGGGAAGGTGCCCGAGGCCCCGCCCGAGGGCGGATGAGGGGAGAGTCCCCGCAACCGCCCGTTCACGGGCTATAACGGCAAGCCCGGCCCTCATCAGTCGGCGGGCGGGCCGCCGACAGCTTCCCCCGCGGGGGAAGCTGCCCCACCATATACGTTTTGCTTGCATTTTTATACAAAATATGCTACTATAAGTTGAATAACATACAGGAGGAACAAATTATGGCACGCGAAGCACTTGAAGTTTTAAAGGAATGTGAAGCATTTTTAGAGGGGCACTTCCTGCTTTCCTCCGGGCGCCACTCCGGCGCTTACTGCCAGATGGCATTTCTGCAGCAGTACCCCGACAAGGCCGCCGAGGTCATGGCCCCGGTTGCCGAGAAGCTCAAGGAGCTGAACATCGACGTCGTGGTCGGCCCTGCCATGGGCGGCATCGTCTACGCCTACGAGCTGGGCCGCCAGATGGGCAAGCGCGCCATCTTCACCGAGCGCGTCGACAACGTCATGACCCTCAAGCGCTTCAGGATCAACCCGGGTGAGCGCTGCATCATCGCCGAGGACGTCGTCACCACCGGTGTTTCCAGCCTCGAGACCAAGCGCGTCATCGAGGAAAACGGCGGCATCTGCGTGGGCATTGCCTGCGTCGTGGACCGCACCCGCGCCGAGGCCCCGTCCCCGATCCCCATCGTCGCCAGCGCCCTCAAGCTCGACCTGCCCAACTACGCCCCCGAGGAATGCCCCATCTGCAAGGAGGGCAAGCTCCCGCTGGTGCACCTGGGCAGCCGCAAAATGAAGGAAGCTGCGAAGCAAACCCTGTAAAAGATAGGAGATAGGAGATGGGTACAGTTTGCCTTTTCTCCTCTCTCCTCACTCCATATCTTAAATGTAAAGTGAGAGGCTACCAACTATGCAGGCATATCTGATATTGGCCAATGGCCGGGTGTTCCGCGGCGTCAGCGTAGGCTGCCCCGGTACCACCATCGGTGAGGTCGTCTTTGCAACCGGTATGGTCGGCTTTGAGGAAACCCTGACCGACCCCAGCTACTACGGCCAGATCATCACCCAGACCTATCCGCTCATCGGCAACTACGGCATGAACAGTGAGGATGTCGAGAGCACGAAGATTTGGGCCAGGGGCTACATTGTGCGCGAGGCGTGCAAGACCCCGTCCAACTTCCGCAGTGAGGAAACGCTGGATGCCTTCCTGAAAAAGAACGGCATCATCGGCATTGAGGGCATCGACACCCGCAGCCTGACCCGCACCCTGCGGGAGAGCGGCGTTATGAACGGCGCGATCACCACCGAGTTCGACCCCGACGCCGAGCCCGAGAAGAAGGCCGCGCTGCTGCCCGAGATCGCCGCCTACGCCGTTGTCGACGCCGTCAAGACCGTCACCTGCCGCGAGGCCGTGACCTATGAGCCGACGGCTGCCGGTGCATGGGGTGACACGCCGCTGCACGTGGCGCTGCTCGACCTGGGCTGCAAGAACAACATTGTGCGCTGCCTGCAGAAACGCGGCTGCCGCGTGACCGTGCTGCCCGGCAAGACCACCGCCGCCGAGCTGGCCGCCCTCAACCCCGACGGCCTCATGCTCTCCAACGGCCCCGGCGACCCGGCAGAGAACGTGGAAATCATCGCGAACATCCGTGAAATGCTGAGCACCGGCATCCCGACCTTCGGCATCTGCCTGGGCCACCAGCTGACCGCCCTGGCCGCCGGTGCCAAGACCTGCAAGCTGAAATACGGCCACCGCGGCGCCAACCAGCCCGTCACCAGCCCGGCCAACCAGCCCGTCACCAGCCCGGCCAAGCAGCGCACCTTTATCACCAGCCAGAACCACGGCTACGCCGTTATGGCGGACACCCTGCCCGAATCCGTCGGCCAGATGAGCTACTTCAACGCCAACGACGGCACCTGTGAGGGCGTCGACTACTTGAAATGGAACTGCTTCACCGTGCAGTTCCACCCCGAGGCCAACGGCGGCCCCAAGGACACCGAATTTCTGTTTGACCAGTTCGTCAGCCGTATGCTGGCCGCGAAAGGAGTAATCAACAATGCCTAAAGACCCGCGTATCAAAAAGGTACTGGTCATCGGCTCCGGCCCCATCATCATCGGTCAGGCGGCAGAGTTTGACTACTCCGGCACGCAGGCCTGCCGTGCGCTGAAATCCGAGGGCGTCGAGACCGTCCTCGTCAACTCCAACCCCGCCACCATCATGACCGACCCCGACATTGCCGATCATGTTTATATTGAGCCGCTGACCGCCGAGGTCATCGAGCGCATCATCGAGAAGGAGAAGCCCGACGCCATCCTGCCGAACCTGGGCGGCCAGATGGGCCTGAACCTGTCGATGGAGCTGGCCCGCAACGGATTGTTGGACCGCAGCGGCGTCCGCCTGCTGGCCTGCAAGCCCGACACGATTGACCGTGCCGAGGACCGCCAGCTGTTCAAGGACACGATGGAGAAGCTGCACCAGCCCATCATCCCTTCTAAGGTTGTGGAAGATCTGGACGACGCGCTGGACTTTGCCGAGGTCATCGGCTACCCCGTCATCGTCCGCCCCGCCTTCACGATGGGCGGCACCGGCGGCGGCATCTGCGAGGACCGCGAGAAGCTGCACGAAATTGCCACGAACGGTCTGCGCCTGTCCCCGATCCATCAGATCCTCGTTGAGAAGTGCATTTCCGGCTGGAAGGAAATCGAGTACGAGGTCATGCGCGACTCCAAGGGCAACGTCATCACGGTCTGCAACATGGAGAACCTTGACCCCGTCGGCATCCACACCGGCGACTCCATCGTCGTCGCGCCCAGCCAGACCCTGTCCGATAAAGAGTACCAGATGCTCCGCACCGCCGCGCTGGACATCATCACCGAGCTGGGCATCGAGGGCGGCTGCAACTGCCAGTTTGCCCTGAAGCCCGATAGCTTTGAGTACGCGGTCATTGAGGTCAACCCCCGTGTGTCCCGTTCCTCCGCGCTGGCCTCCAAGGCGACGGGCTACCCGATTGCCAAGGTCGCGACCAAGATCGCGCTCGGCTACACGCTGGACGAGATCACGAACGATGTCACGGGCGAGACCTGCGCCTGCTTTGAGCCGGCCCTCGACTATGTCGTCGTCAAATACCCGAAGTGGCCGTTCGATAAGTTCGTCTACGCCGACAAGTCTCTGGGCACCCAGATGATGGCCACCGGCGAGGTCATGGCCATCGGCAATAACTTTGAGCACGCCATGATGAAGGCCGTTTCCTCCACCGAACTCGGCCTTGACACGATGACGCTGCCCGATTTCGAGAAGCTGACGACGGAAGAAGTCATCGAGCACCTGCATGTGCAGGACTCCGAGCGCGCGTTCTGCGTCTACGAGGCCCTCAAGCGCGGTGTGGCGCACGACGTCATTTACGACATCACCAAGATCGACTGGTGGTTCCTTGACAAGCTGCAGCATCTGGCCGACATTGAGATGGGCCTGAAAAACGGCGAGCTGACGACGGAAAAGTACCTGAATGCCAAGAGGTTCGGTTTCCTCGACAAAACGATCAAGCGTCTGGCGGGCGTGGACACCCTGCCCGAGGCCCCGAAGGCCGCGTTCAAGATGGTCGATACCTGCGCCGCAGAATTTGCCGCCAAGACGCCGTATTTCTACTCCACCTACGACGAGGACAACGAAGCGAAGCCGTTCATTGCCGAGCGCAGCGACCCCGACAAGAAGAAGGTCCTTGTTTTCGGCTCCGGCCCCATCCGCATCGGTCAGGGCATTGAGTTTGACTATTGCTCGGTCCACGCGGTCTGGACGCTGAAGCAGCACGGCTGCGAGGCCATCCTTGTCAACAATAACCCCGAGACGGTCTCCACCGACTTTGATACCGGTGACCGCCTGTACTTTGACCCGCTGAACCCCGAGAGCGTCGACCACATCATCGAGACCGAAAAACCGGACGGCTGCCTTGTGCAGTTCGGCGGCCAGACCGCCATCAAGCTGGCCAAGCACATGGACGACATCGGCCTGCCGATTTTGGGCACGCCCGCCGACGCCATCGACGAGGCCGAGGACCGCGAGCGCTTTGACGAGCTGCTGGAGCGCTGCGGCATCCCCCGCCCGGAGGGCCGCACCGTCTTTACGCTGGACGAGGCCCTGCAGGCCGCGCAGGAGGTCGGCTATCCCGTCCTGATGCGCCCGTCCTACGTTCTGGGCGGCCAGAACATGATCGTCGCCTACAACTCCGCCGATGTCATCGAGTACATGGGCGTTATCACGAAGCACGTTGACATGAGCCATCCCGTGCTGATGGACAAGTATATTCTGGGTACCGAGTGCGAGGTCGACGCCATCTGCGACGGCACCGATTATCTGGTGCCCGGCATCATGCAGCAGGTCGAGCGCACGGGCGTGCACTCCGGCGACTCCATCTGCGTCTACCCGCCGTACACCTTCAGCCAGAAGGTCATTGACACGCTGGTCGATTACACGGGCCGCTTTGCCCGCGAGCTGAAGGTCGTGGGCCTGGTCAACGTGCAGTATGCCGTCCAGAATGATCGTGTCTACGTCATCGAGGTCAACCCCCGCTCGTCCCGTACCGTGCCGTACATCTCCAAGGTCACCGGTGTGCCGATGGTCGACCTGGCCGTGCGCTGCACGCTGGGCGAGAAGCTCAAGGACATGGGCTACGGCACCGGCCTGTGGCGCAACGGCAAGAGCCCCTACTACGCCGTCAAGGTGCCCGTCTACAGCTTCTTAAAGCTGCACGGCGTTGACACGATGCTCGGCCCTGAGATGAAGTCCACCGGTGAGGTTCTGGGCATTGCGCCCTCCTTCCACGAGGCGATGATGAAGGGCCTGGTCGCCGCTGGCTACCAGTTCAAGACGCCCGGCCCCGGCTCCTGCGTCATCATCTCGGTCAAGGACAGCGACAAGGCCGAAGCCGCCGAGCTTGCCTGGAAGCTGCACGACTACGGCTACAAGATCTACGGCACGCCCGGCACCGCCAGGTTCCTGAACAGCGAGATGGTGCCCTGCAGCGTAGTGCGCCAGATGAGCGGCGCGCGCCCCAACGTCATCGACCTGCTGGAGAGCGGTCTGGTGGATTACATCATCTCGACGAGTCCGCATGGCCGCGACCCGCACCGTGACTCCGTCAAGTTCCGCCGCAAGTCAACGGAGCTGTCCATCCAGACCATCACGGCCATGGACACTGCCCGCGTCCTCGTCGATGCCCTGCGCGGTGACCATGACATCAGCCAGATGGAGCTGGTGGACATTGCGCACCTGCACCGCGAAGCGGCGAAAGGGGAATAAGTAAGCAGCAAACAAACCGCGTCCGCAAGGATGCGGTTTTTGTTTTTTCTTGGCCCTCTCTGCGAGGGGGCTCCGCCCGCAGGCGGTGGGGGAGAGAACCTTTTCCCCGGTGACCACGACTACATCAGGCAGGGCCGCGGGCACAACGTCTGCCTGGCCGTCAGCCGCGACGGTGAGCACATCGACAGCAAGCAGTGCCTACTGTACAACAAGGACTATCCCGCCGGGCTGACCTGCCATGTGCGCGACCCCAAGGTGTTCGCTTATGAGGGCCGTTATTACATGGTGCTGGGGGCCCGCACGGTGGACGACAGGGGAGAGGTGCTCGTGCTAGAGAGCACCGACAGGCTGCACTGCATGACGCTCCCGCGCGTGCTGACCCACGACGGCCAGGGGCACATTTTGCAGAATCCCGCGCCCGAGCTGACTGCCGCCCCGGCGGGCGACTTCTCGCTGGCCTTTGACGGCGGGCTGACGCTGGCTTATGCCGATGCGGACCGCATGGGGCTGTAAGACTTTGCCCGTCCAGAATATTTTTGCATGGAGCGTGCATTTTTTGCCAAATGTCACTTTTTGACGAGATGAACGTGAAAATTTTATAGTTTTTGCCGAAAAACGTTTGATTTCCGAAAAAACTCTTGATTCTGCGCACAATTTTCTCTATAATAATAGCGTAATAATACCGGGCAATTATGTGCCTATAAGGATAGGAGTTAAAAATATCATGACGAGATCTCAGTTGATTACCAAGGTTGCCAACGACACCAACATGACCGCTGCTGAAGTTGAGAAGGTTATGGACGGCATCTTCGGCACCATCGGCGATGTCCTCAAGAGTGGCGACAAGGTTACCATCGCAGGCTTTGGCCGCTTCGAGATGCGTGAGCGCCAGACCAAGAACTTCACCAACCCCAAGACCAAGGTCACCAGCAAGCTGGAGCCGACGGCCATCCCCGGCTTCAAGGCCAGCGGCCGCCTGAAGGAGAAGGTCTCCGGCTGATTTCGTCTGTATTGATATGATTTGGAAGGACCCGCGGAAATGCGGGTCCTTTTTGCGTCTAAGCTTCCCTTGTCAAAGACAGGCTCCCCCGCTCCGGGGGAGATGGCGCGTAGCGCCAGAAGGGGATCTGGTGGCCCGCAGGGCCGGAGGGCTTCCGACGGGCTTTCCGGGTAACCTCAACACCCCTGCGGCGGCATGCCCTCACCCCACCGGGTCGTGTGCGGCCACCGCAAGCCTCCCGGGTCGTCGAGGACGCCGACCCCTACAGCAGCAAAAAACGGAGCGCCGCATTTTCATACGGTGCTCCGTTTTTATTTTTACAAAATTACAGATGAATATGCCGCGGCACGCCGTTGATGTAGATCGGCGACAGCTCGGCCTGGATGAGCGGGCGGGCGTAGCGCTCGAACTTCTCGTTGACGTGCATCCCGTCCTCGGTGATCCAGTCGGCGGGGACCTTCTTCTCAAAGTTCGCGACCTTCGTCACATCGACCATCTCGGTCTCTACGCGGTAGGGCTGGTCGCTCAGGCGCTTGATGGCGGCCATCTTGGCGGTCTCGCCGCGCATGGCGGCCTCCACCGCTGCGCCGCCGACCTGGTAGGCCTCGGTCACGTCGGTGCGGCTGGCCAGATGGCTGGCACAGCGCTGCAGCGTAGAAAACTCGATAGCGCGGGTCTTGCAGCCCAGACGGACGCGGATCAGGTCCGCCAGATAGCGGCTCGTGCCGCTCAGGATGGCCTTGTGGCCGAAGGCATCCAGCTGACCTGCCGTGGAGACCAGGTCGCACAGGAAAACGCCGTCCTTGTTCTTGACGCCCTCGCTGACCGCGATAATAACATTGTGGCGCTCTTTTTCCAGCTTGGCCACGCGCTTGAGGAACGCCTCCTCGTCAAAGGGGCACTCGGGCAGCAGGATCAGGTCTGGGCCGTTGCAGTCCGGACCGGCAGCCAGACTGGCGGCAGCAGCCAGCCAGCCGGTGTGGCGGCCCATGATCTCTGCCACCGTCACGCTGCGCAGGTCGTAGACGCTGGAATCGCAGATGACCTCCTTCAGGATCGTGGCGATGTACTTCGCCGCGCTGCCGTAGCCGGGGGTGTGGTCGGTCAGCATCAGGTCATTGTCAATGGTCTTGGGCACGCCGATAAAGCGGATCTCGCTGTTGACGGTCTTGCCGTAGGCGCTCAGCTTGGAGATCGTGTCCATCGAGTCGTTGCCGCCGATGTAAAACACCGCGCCGATGTCGTTCTGCCGGAACAGCTCAAACAGCTGCACAAACGGCTTCTCGTCAACGGTGGGGTCGGGCAGCTTGTGGCGGCAGCTGCCCAGAAAGCTGGACGGCGTGCGCTTGAGCAGCTCAATGTCCATTTTGTCGCCCAGCACGGTGTCCAGATCGATGAGCTTGCCCTCAAGCACGCCCTCGATGCCGTACTGCATCCCGTAAACATGGGGTGCGCCGCAAGCCTTGGCGGTCTCATAGACGCCCGCCAGACTGGAGTTGATGACGGCAGTCGGGCCGCCCGACTGACCAACCAGAACATTTTTCATAAATTTACCTCTCGTATATTTTATTGCTATTTTACAATACGTATTTTTCTATAGCCGCTGCCACACCGTCATGATTGTTGTCATCCGTCGTGGCATCGGCAATTTTCCTGATGTCGTCGGTGGCGTTGCCCATGGCCACACCCAGCCCCGCCGCTTCGATCATCGCGCGGTCATTGCCGGAGTCGCCCACGGCCATCGTCTGCGCGCGGGTCAGGCCCAGGTGTGCCGCCAGCGCCAGCAGACCGCTGCCCTTCGTCACGCCGGGGGCGTTGACCTCCATGTTGCGGGGCAGGCTGGACGTCACCTCCACGCCGGGGCAGGCGGCCTCGATGGCACGCCAGGCGGCGTCGCGCTCGGCCTCGTCGTGGTAGATCATGCTGTACTTTTCGATCTCGTGCGCGTGGGTGCGCAGCGTCGCGTGCATGTCGTCTACCACAATGCGGGTCGTGCGGAAGCAGCTTTTCAGGTTTTCGGGC
>OODH01000794.1_pt1 | contig 23174 bp, 19 predicted proteins | sample 1671391 | NCBI WGS metagenome assembly OODH01 (sample SAMN06348152, study PRJEB24527) | human gut metagenome | biome: human gut; feature: ankylosing spondylitis patient; material: feces | host: Homo sapiens | place: China | collected 2015-10 | reverse complement strand
CCCAAACCCGGCGCTTCGGGCCAAGTTGGCCCGAAGTGTCAGCGTCGCTTTGCTCCTTATGCGTCACAGTCCCTAACGCTCCTGTTCCTTCTTTCTGCCCGGCTCCGAGTAGCCCAGCAGATAGTCAATGTTGGCCTTGATGGTCGTGACCTCTTGCATATCCGCTTTGGCTTTGCGGTACTCGGCGTAGAGCTTCTTTTTCTGTTCCGAGAGCTTGCGGCCTTCCTCTTTGAGCGTGTCCATCTTGGGGAGCTTGGCCCCGCCGAGGATGGCTTTGAAGTCGGCACAGGCCGCCCGGTAAAGTTCAATATCCGCCTCATGCTCCGCAAGAAACTTCTTACTGTATTTGCCGGCCTTGTACTTCTCAAAGACAGGCCGGGTCTTGGCATACTGCACCGTTGCCGCCTTCAATTCCATGTTGGTATGGAGGGCCGCTTCGGTGCTTTTGATTTGGTCAGACAGCTTGTGAAAATGCTCTGTGGCCGCCGTGGCCTTCTGCTCCAACTGCTCATAATCCGTCAGGCCGTTGTCCTGCAAGTAAGCAAGGGCGGCGGCCATTTGTTTGAGATTGAACACCTTGGCCCACCGCTCATAGCCGTGGCCTTTTCCTTGGAGCCGGGATTGAATGTCGATAGCTAGACTGATTTTTGGGCGAGGCTGACCGGGCCGTTGGCGGAAGCCTGACAAGGCGGCCCGTATGTCCGATTCGCTGTAACCTTCCCCAAGAGTATCAGAGCGCAAGCGGGTAAACCGCTCCTGACCGGGAGCCCGAAAACTGATGACACCCCGCCGTTGTTTGACCTCATAGCCCGCCTGCTCCATTAGGGAGAGGAACGCCGGGAAGTCAGCGGGCTTCTTGGCAAGAGCGGTATCAATGGCGGCCCGCAGTCTGTCCTGATAGGTCAGCGGCTTTTTCTGTCCGGCCTGCCACTCCCCATAATTGCGAAACTTGCCCTTGCTTCGGGGCTTGGGATTTTCCACGATGGAAAGCCCGTTTTCCAGACACAGACGGTCAGAGAGCCGCCGCAAGGCGAAGGACGAGCCCCAGAAGTTGCGAAACTTCCGGGTACAGTCAAGGGTAGTAGAATTGTAGTAAATGTGTGAGTGGATATGCTGCTTGTCCGTGTGGGTCGTAACAATGAAAGCGTGTCGGCCCTTCGTCCAGCGCATAGCCAGCTCATAGCTTATCCGATTTGCTTCTTCTGGCGTAATCTCTCCGGGATAGAAGGATTGACGGATCTGATAGCATAGCACATATTTTACCATGTAGACGCAGGGGCAACAATGTTGTAGACGGTTAGCAAATCTTGTCGCAGATGGGGCAAAACAGCTTGCTCTCTTTCTAAAAGCGCTATATAATTTATTTAAAGTTATCATTAATGGGGATGGGATAAAATGCTAATTTTCTTAGATAGTAGTATCTTTTGTGCAGATTTTCATTTAACCAGCACTTCCTTTGAACTGCTTAAAGATTACATTTGCAAAGGCGGAAATTGGCTCTGCTTTTCTGAAATCGTGATTGATGAGGTAAAAAACAAATATAAAGAAAGAATCACTGGGCTTTGGCAAAAAGCAAATTCTGACATTCAAGAATTAAATAAAAGCATGGTAACTAATGTCCCGACTATTCCCGAAGAACACATAAGCAGTGAAATGAAAAGCTACGAAGATTTTTGGGACATGATACCATTTCAATATGGCAATGGTGCACCAGAAGATTATCCCACCACAACTCACAGAGATGTTGTTCATCGAGCATTGGAAAGGAAGAAGCCATTTAAAGATGATGGTAAGGATGGATATCGGGATTACTTAATTTGGCTTACCTTTCTAAATGTAGTCCATCACTATGCTATGGACGAAGCTTGTTTTATTACCTTAAATACCCGAGATTTTTCAGACCCAATAGACAAAAAAGAATTGCATCCTCAGTTGAAAAGAGATCTTGAAGACAAAGGAATTAGTTTAACAAGAGTATCCTATTTTACCTCTCTTAAAGAATTTGTTGAAGCAAGAGTGAAACCAAGTCTTCAAATCATTGAATTGCATGAAAAACTGATAGAGCAACTAAAAGCTGATCGTTCAGGGTTCATGTATCCTCTTGAAGAAAATCTGGCTCAAAAAATTACAGGATTAGAACTATCAGGATTTGACATTGTGCTTGAAGAGGGAGAAAATCCTTCTATAGGCAGCATTGATGAGGTTTCTGAAATTGAAATTGAGGCTATTTCGGAAATCTCTCAAACGGAATTGTTATTGTCTATTCGGGCACAGGCATTATGCAATATTAACTTTTGCATTCATAAATCTGATTTTCTAGCCATGGAAGACAGAAGCCAGATGTCTATTATTGATAATGACTGGAATAAACATTATATTCTAGCAGAAACACCAATGGAACTAGAAATTTCTCTTGAAGTGATTTATGATTCAACCAATAAACAGATTAAATCCATGGATATAGAATCTGTTGAAGACGCTTATGCAGATTGCTTATATTGTCCATACTAATAGAAATGAAGGGGTGCACCCACATCAAGGCGCACCCCTCCAAATCATTTTTCCACCAGTACAGACAACTCCGTGAGAACATCGGACACCCGCCCCCAGAGCTTTTCATAGTCCCTCTGGAGCCCAGCAATCTCCTCCGGGTACACGCCGAAGGTGTTGGCATGGACGGCCACCTGATTGAGATTATTGGCGCACCGCCGCTGTAAAGATAGCAACTCCTTGACCGGGGCAAGGTCTACATGGAGAATATAGCCGTTTAGGGCCATCTTCCGCATATAGGCCCCGGCGTTGGTAATACCCGCCTCGGCCATCCATCGTGCCGGAGGTAGTTATAAATGCCATAATGCCGCCGACGCGGAGCTTGTCTACGGTCTTGGCTAGAAAGTAATCGTGAATTTGAAAATGCAGCTTGTCGTATTGACGGTCCGTAACCTGATACTGCCCAAACGGCACATTGCCGATAGCCAAATCAAAGAAGCTGTCCGGCAGGTCGGCCTTTTCGTAGCCGCAGATTTGAATTTTTGCTTTCTGGTATAACTGCTGCGCAATGCGGCCCGATACACTGTCCAGCTCGACGCCGTAGAGCTTTGCATTGTTCATATCAAAGCTGCCGCTGCGGTGCCCAAAGAATGCGCCCACACCCATGCTGGGCTCCAGCACGTTGCCGCCCACACAGCCCATGCGGGTCAGTACGCGGTACATGGCATGGATGACGGCAGGCGGGGTATAAAACGCTGTCAGCGTGGATTCCTGCGCGGCGGCGTATTCCTCCGGCGTCAGCAGATTTTTCAGATGCTCGTACTCGCTGTGCCAGCTGTTCTTGTTGGGGTCAAAGGCATCGGCAAGACCGCCCCACCCGAGATACCCGGCCAGAACATCCTGCTCGGCCTCTGTGGCCGGTGTGCCGCGCTGTTCGATTTGCTTTAGTGTCCGAATTGCATTTAGGTTCGCAGCAAACTTGGCCTATGCCCCTGAGGGAACCTCCGGCTCATAGGGGGCAAGGTAGTTGGTGGGGGCTTGCGCGTAGGACTCGTCGGCAGGAAGGGTGTTTTCCTGCAGCTCGTGTTCTTCCGCCTCGTCGAGGTCTATTTCCATGAGACTATCAAAATCGAGATTGGAGAGCACCGCCTGGTTCAGATCATCGAGCGAGCCATATCGTTCCTGCGCGTAGAGAGTATCGTCCACCAGCTTGGTGACAGTGCAGTGCTCTAAGTCGGCATACACCTGAATGACGTGTTTCTCATCCTCGGTAGTGGTATAGCCCAAATCGATTCGCGTCAGGTCGGAAAAGTCCGGCTCGGTGATCTCAAATTCGTCCTTGAGATAATCCTCAATATAGGAGAGCGCCTGTTCCGTCTGCGCTTGCACAAGGGCAGTTCGCTGCTGCTCGGAGAGCATCATACCGCCGTTGCGCGGGTTAGCGTCCAGCTGCCGCTGAAACTCCTCCCGACTGATGGCGCGTCCAATCAGGGGGACTTCCTCGTCCCGCAGATGCACGTCAAACTGCTCGATGCGCTCCACCGTGAATCGGTGGTCGTCCTCCAAGTAGACAACACTGCCCTCGGTGCAAATCGGTCTGGTATCAGGTATGGTACCGGGTTCATCGCGCACCACACTGGCGGGTTCTCGCTGCTCGGCAGCCCATGCGGGATACTGCTCAAGCTCCTGCTGCGTCAGAAAGCGCTGCATCTCGATCACATAAGCAATGCGCTTGGCTGCAGCCCGCCATGGCAGCCTGCGCTCAAAGCGGCCTTCCTCATTTGTCAAAATCAGCTTCAGTCCGGCAGGGCCGTGGTCCACCCAGCCATGAGCACCGCTTTGGTAATCCCATGACCGACCACCGCTGCCGTATTCCTTCTTCAAAAAAGCAGCGTGGTCGCCCTGCGTGGTTGTGAACTGCTGATAAATGCGGAATTTGCTGTTCTCAAAATTGCTGCCCACTGCCAGTGCTAGGTTGATTTCCTCGTCTGTGATAACGCTGCCGTCATCCATCTGCGGTGCATTGTACTCGGCAACAGGCAGGGCAGAGCGAATGACGGTTTCCTGCTTTTCCGGGGTGAGAAAATCACCCTTTTCCAACCTGTCATCTTCCGCGCTCGTCGGCGCACCGTCAGGCAGTTCAAAGGAAAGCTGCTCATCTACCTGCGGCAGTTTCTTCGGGTCTGTGGTCGCAATCAGCTCATGCTGTTCAATCAAGTCGTTCAGCGCATTGGCCACGGCACGCCACGACAACAGCGTTTCCGCGCTACGGGTCAGATACGCGCCCTGCCAGACAAGCAGGCCATTGTCCTGCCTGTGAAAGCCCGCGCGGGTATCATCGGCCAGCAAAAGCTCTGTAAAAATATCCTTGTAGCTTTCCCGCACAAAGCGCAGCCGGTCAATGAGCAGGGAATTCTTATTATAAAAGGTAAGATACTCGGCGTTGTCTGCCCGGGAAGAAGTCTCTGCCGCCAGCAGCTGCGGCAGGAGCGTGGGCGGAAATTCAGGCAAAGCAAAAGCGGAGGGCGATGGCTCGCTCTCCGCCTGTGCGGGTGCTTCGGTTAAACTTCGTGCAGCATCGGAAGGACTGCTTCCTCCGCCTGCTTCTTCAGGCTGTTGGTCAGCTGCGCCCAGCCCAACGGGTTCGTCCTGCGGTCCGGCATCAGGGTGGTCTGCATCAGCTTGCGCAGGGTCTTGTCTACCATCTCCCGCACAGCCTCAACATAGGGCACCTTCTCGACGTCAATCAGATAATTCAGCGCCGTGCGCCCGCGCAGGCCGATGCAGTGCCAGCACCAAAGGCTGTCTTTGCTGATCGTCAGCGAGCTGTGTACCTTGTGGCGGTATTCCTTGCCCATGAGCTTCAGGTTGCCTGGCTCAACGAGTTTGAAGTAGGTCAGCAGGTCCAGTTCCTTCGCCCGCGCGATTTCTTCTTTCGTCACTCCGGCCATACTCTACACTCCGTATTCTGTTTTTCAATCTGTTTTCTGTATCCTTCTAATCAGTCTAATTACTATCAGTCTTATTTGCGTGTGATAATCACATCTCCAGAAGTGTGAAAATCACACTTCAAGAAATGTGATTTTCACATTTCTTGATTTATGACGAAACAGCAAAGTTTTTCACGTAAATCAAGCTGGGCTTTCCCAGTCCCTGGCGCTTGCGTTCAATCAGACCTGCATCCTTTTCCAGCTCGAGCATCAGGCGGCAGGCCTTCTGGTTGGCACAGCTCAGGGCCTCCATGATTTCCTCGGTGGTGAAGATGATGTAGACCCTGCTCTGTTCATCCAGCCAGTGATTCTTGACCGACAGGCTCATGCGGTCCAGCAGGATACCGTACAGGACCTTTGCATCGGTGGACAGCGGTTTGAACTGCGGGTCGGTGAACAGCACCTTGGGGATGCGATAGAATGAGAACTGCTCGGCCTGACTGCCGTAAAAGTAGTCAAATTGCATGGTTGCTTCTCCAAAAAGCGCACACTCGAATAAGCCTGACAGAACGCCGTGTTTTTGGCATCCTAACCGGGCCTTATAAATAAGGTTGTGTGTGGCATTTTACCGTTCCAACTCCTGCTGGTTCTGGGGATGCTCGTGAGCATGGCCCCAGGTTTTCAGCAGAGAAAAGATCGTGTTCTGCATCTGCTCGGGCGTATAGCCGGGAGGGAAGAACCGCTGCACGTCAGATTGATTCAATAAAAACTTCTGACGTTGATTGGGCTTCTGCTCGGTGAGCAGGGTATGCAGGTAGTGCTCCGTCAGTGTGCCGCTCTGGCTCATCTCTTTAAGACGGCGGGACTGCACCAGAGAAGGCGTGGCCTCGCAAAGTTCCATCTCGGCTTGCAGCCACCGTTGGTGCTCAGACGTCATGTAGGAGATCTCTACCGCGGGGTTGAACGCCATTCGGGATTCGTCGACCATTTGCAGAATGGGGGAGATGAGGTAGGTCAGGCGGATGTAGCGCTGTATTGTCCGCGCACTATCTGACGAGCTTTCAGCAAGAACTCCGTCAGTCCGCAACTTCGTGCCAACTTGGCACGAAGTTGCCCGTCCCTGATGCTTCATCGCATCCATCTTCATTTTATACGCAAACGCCTTCTCACTCGGCAGCACATGCTCCCGCTGAATATTGCTGTTCACCATTAAAATAGTAGCTTCATCATCCGTCAGCTCCTGCACGCGGACCGGCACCTTCTCAATACCCAGCTCTCGGCAGGCCTCGCAGCGGCGGTGTCCGCTGATAATCTCATAGCCGCCCTCTGGCCTGCTGCGCACGATCAGCGGAACAATAACGCCGCTTTCCCGGATGCTGTCCACCAGTTCGTTCATCTCCATATCTTTGCGGACATGGAAAGGATGGTTGGCAAAGGTGTGCAGCTGCGCAGGGGAGACGTTCAATTCCAGGCTACTCGGCATGATTTATCCCTTCTTTCCTTCCTTTATCAGTCATAAAGCAAAATATATTTATAAAATTCGTACATTTCTATTGACATTCTCGGTGCAGTCAGTTATAATAATCAAGCTGATTCGAGACAGCCCGGTTGACCGGGTGTAGCGCAGTTTGGTAGCGCGCTTGAATGGGGTTCAAGAGGCCGTGAGTTCGACTCTCGCCACTCGGACCAAAGATGGCTGTCAAGGTCAGCAGGAGCGTCAAATCCGAAAGGATTTGGCGTTTTTTTGTTTTTTTACGGCTTCAAACGCGGCAGCGCTTGTTCCAGGCCGTTGGCAATGGAGCGCTTGCGGCGTATGTCCAGATGGCCGTAGATGTTCGCGGTCATCTTGATGTCCGAGTGACCGAGCCACTCCTGCACGTCCTTCAGACCGTAGCCCTCCGACAGCAGCATGCTGGCGCAGGTGTGCCCTTACGGTATAATTACGACAAACCGGAAAAGCCCCGTAGAATCAAGGGTTTTGAGGTTTTCAGTCTGGTTTTTTCATCCTTTTCCAAACCGAAAAATCATACTGAAATAAGTCGAATTATAGGAGGTGTTTCATTAACGACAAATGAATAGCAGAAAGGAACTCAAAGCCTTTTGATTTCAAACACAGTAGAATATTGGATTTAGGCGAAGCCGTCACTTGTTTTGAACTGCACCCCATTTGTTAGACAGTATGGTATACTATCTAACAAGTGGGGTGTTTTGCTATGCCAAAGGGAGTACCGAACAAACGATACACAGCGGAATTCAAGAAGCTGGTGATCGAAACCATGCAGGAAGAGAAATTAAGTTACAGCGAAACCTGTCGTAGATTTGAGATAAACAGCAGAGATCGAATCAAATCATGGGAGCGAATCTACCTGGAGGAAGGACCGGAAGGCTTTGCCGTTGAACGGCGCGGCCGCAGCAGTAAGGGTCGTCCGCCAAAGCAGTTGCCGAAGCAGGTAGAAGAAGATCTGCTGGCAGAAGTCCAGCGGTTGCGTGCGGAGAATGACTACCTAAAAAATTTGCAAGCCTTGGTTTTGGAAGACGAGCGACGCCAGCACAAAAAACGCTGGTAGTTCAAAAGCTAAGGCAAAAACACGCACTCAGTATACTGCTCTCAATCGCTCAACTGCCCCGTGCAACTTTCTACTATCATTTGAAGCAGATGCAGAGAGAAGACAAATATGCATCTGTTAAAGAAGAAATCGCAGCAATTTACCACGAAAACAGGGGCCGGTACGGCTATCGCCGGATCACGGCAGAACTTCGCAAGCGTAAATTCTCTGTGAACCACAAGACTGTCCAGCGGCTCATGAAGAAGCTGGGCTTAGTTTGTCGTGTCAGGATGAAAAAATATCGTTCCTACAAGGGAGAAGTAGGCAAAATTGCACCAAATTTGCTAAATCGGGATTTTCATGCCGAAAAGCCGAATCAGAAATGGGTCACGGATGTGACGGAGTTTAGCCTGTTCGGAGAAAAGCTCTATCTATCCCCGATTCTCGATTTGCACAGCAACGATCTGGTCAGCTATACCATATCGGATCGTCCTGTGCTCAGCATGGTGACGACCATGCTGAACGAGGCATTTGCAAAAATTCCGGACGGAACAAACCTCATTCTCCATTCTGATCAGGGCTGGCAGTACCAACATAAACAGTATCAACGGATGCTCCGAGAGAAAGGCATCCGGCAGAGCATGAGCCGCAAGGGAAACTGTCTGGACAATGCTGTGATAGAAAATTTCTTCGGGCTGCTCAAAAGTGAGCTGCTGTATTTGCAGGAGTTCCGCTCCATGGAACACTTCAAACTGGAACTGATCGAATATCTAGATTACTACAACAACCGCAGGATCAAGGCAAAGCTAAAGGGCTTGCCGCCTGCAATTCACAGACAGCAAGCCCTTTCGGCTGCTTGAACAATTTTTACTTCAGAATATTGTCTAACTTTTTGGGGTCACTTCAGCATTTACCTTAGCCGGGATTTTCCTGTACAGGTAAATCCAACACAAATAAATAACTAAATAAATTAAATACTAAGATACTATCGTATCCTATCCGTAAAACTACAAAAAACGGATTTTTTCCACTGGAATCTTGCCGTAATTCGTACAACTTAACACCAGAGAGTACAACTTACGATTGCAATCTGCTTTCCTTTAGCGATATAATTAAGTCGGTGATTGGATTATTCCTCCCTTTCCTGAATAGCCTGCGCCAAATCTGCCCGCAAATCATCAACGCTTTCAACGCCGATGTACAGCCGAATCAGTCCGTCCGTGATGCCGACTTTCTGCCGTACCTCATAGGGAATGGATGCGTGGGTCATGCTGGCGGGATGGCAGACGAGGCTCTCTACACCGCCCAGGCTTTCCGCCAGAGTGATCAGATACAGCGGCTTGAAGAAAGTATGAATGTTCTCCTGCAGCAAATACAGTATTGTTCTTCACAACAGTTTTGACGGCAACATGTGCCGAGGGATCTTTCTCCAGATAAGTATCCAGAATGGAGTCTAAAATCAGATTGCAAACCTTGTCCGGGTGGCCTCTTGTGACAGATTCAGAAGTGAAAATGCAGCTTAGCCTCTATTGCGCCTTACAGATTTTCTTTAAAAACACCTCTGCCTGCACTACCTCTATCTGCCGCGACAGCATTTGTACCTGCCGTTCTGCCTTATTTTTTCCGTGTTATGACAAACGCCGTAATGAGCGTTTGAATCGGCACGGTCAAGACCACGCCAATCGTGCCGCACAGGCCGCTTAAAATTTCGATGACAATAGCATTGTAGCTCATCATCTGGATGTAGGGCATCTCATAGGCGTAGAGCGTCAGCAACGTGCCGGTGGCCGTGCCCGTGTAGGCCAAAATCAGCGTGTTAGACATCGTACCAATCATGTCATGGCCCACCGTCAGGCCGGAGCGGACCAGCTCCCGCAGGGACAGCGTCGGGGCCTTGGCACGGATCTCCTCCAATGCAGCGGTGATAGAAACACTCACATCCATAACCGCACCGAGGCAGGAGATGAGGATGCCTGCATACAGAATTGTAGCGACGTCAAGCCCCGACGCATTGGCGATGTAGACCATTGACTCCGCGTCCGATGCGTGGTAGCCGTTCAAATGTCCGACGGTGCCCAGCAGCATTGCCAGTCCGCCGGAGATCATAACCCCCAGCGTTGTACCTAAGATACTGCACCGCGTCTTGCGCGACCAGCCGTTTAAAATGTAGAGCGACACTGCCAGAATCATCACTGCCGTCAGCGTACCAGCCCAAATACCGTTCACACCACGGTAGAGCAGCGGCACGTATAAAAATGCCACACAGCCAAAAGTAAATACCAGTGCCCAGAGGGTGGCAAAGCCCTTGCGTCCGCCCACCAGAACCAGCCCGGCCACAAACAGCGCTGCCAGGGCGTAGACCATGCCGGTGCGGTCATAGTTGTAGACGGAGCCGTTTAAGCTGCCGTCTGCCCCGGACTGCACGACGGCCACGATTTTTGTGCCCACCTGGCAGAATGCACCCTGCTGGTAGCTGTTGGAATTGCTTAATGTGACCTGCTGCCCCTTCCATACGCCGGAGGTGATGCGCGCCGCAACAGTCTGTGCGCCGTTGAAGGGCCGGCCCCCGGAGTAGTCTGTCAAAATTTCCGTCACCACCGCCTGTACATAGCTGTGGCTGGTGCCCGGCTTGATGGATGCCCGCGATACCTGAAAACTTCCGAGCATGATTCCCACAAGAATCACCCCCGGAAGCAGGATGCGGAGCAGGATGGATAGCTGCTGCCGCTTGTTCAATTTTTAGTCCTCTTTTCTCTTTCTGCGATAGATGGTCAGGATACCCAGCGCTGTCATGCTGCCCAGGCAGAGCAGAACCACGGCAACAATCGGCATTGTGTCACCCGTCTGCGGGATGGCCGCTGTGGCCGCTGCGGGCGTACTGCCCTTCCCGGCGGTCTGCGCCGCGCCCTGGCTGACCGCTGCTGTGCTGGTGCTGCCTGTATTACCTGTGCTGGTCGCATTGCCTGTGTTCGGCCCCGGGTCCGGCTCGGCGGGGGCGTTGCCCGGCGTCGGCGGGACATCAGCGGGGACAGCTGCCGTGGTAAAGCGCTGCACGGCAGTCTGCTGTATGCTGCCCAGGGTGTTTGTGACCTGGGCGTACCACGCGTAGGCGGTGCCGGGCTGCAGGCCGTCCCAAGTCAGGGCGGCGGTACCGGTCCGGCTGCTGTCCTGCGCGACGGTGAAGTCCGCCGTGCCGATCTCCTCACCGCGGTCCAGATACGCGCCGAAGTAGCTCGTCAGGATCGTCTGCGGGTCGGTGTGGAAGTTGACGTCCAGCGTCAGAATATCGGTGTTGATATTGTTGTTGATGCGCTTTGGCAGGGCGCTGCCGTCCGCGGCGGTGTCGGGGGCCACGGACGCGGCGCTCTCGGTGCCCAACTCGGTCACAGAGGTATTGTCGTAGTAGTTGAAATCGTCCAGCGAGGGAGAGTAGGAGTTGATGTAGATTTTATTGTTGTCCAGGTCGAAGTACAGCATTTTAATATAGCCGCTGCCGCCCTCAAAGCCGGACTGATAGTCGGTGCAGATTTGGTAGACCGTCCGATCATAGACGCCATCCTTGTCGTCGTCAAAGACCGTCGTTTCATAGGACGCGCCGTGGTAGTGGCCGTTGAGCACCGCAATGACGTTGGGATTTTGGGCGACCACATTGTCCTGTACCAGCTGGCCGTAGTAGTCCATCAGGCCACCGTCGCTGTTGTAGGCCACGCGGGTGTAGGTGTGGAAGCAGAGGATAGCCTTGCGGTCACTGTATTTCTGCAGCACACTGTTCATCCAGTTTATTTCATCCGCGTAGATGTCCCAGCTCATATACAGGATGATAAAGTCCTGGCCGTTCTCGGTCAGCAGGTCATAATGGCCGATGTTGTCCTTGTAGGCCTCGCCGAAGGTAGGCTGATCCTGCACGCGCTGTGCGCCGAAGTATTTCTGGTAGTTCTCGTACTCCATCGCGCCCGCGGCAATGTCATGGTTGCCGGCCAGCACGCCGTAGGGCATGTTGGCGTCATCCAGAATCTTCATCGCCTCGTCGGCGTTCTCCCACTCATAAGGCATGTCGAAGTCATCGACAATATCGCCGGTGTGGATGACATAGCGGATGTTCAGCTTGTCCTTGTTGTCCACGATCCAGTTGTTCATGTTCAGGTAATGCTGGAAGAACTCCTCGGAGTAATACTGGGTGTCGGTCTCCCAGGCAAAGGCAAAGTCGTAATTTCGGGGAATCGTCGTGCCGTCCCAGGCAGCTGCGGGGGCCTGGTCGGTCACGCCGCTGAAATCCGGCAGCGCGGAGTCTGCCGTGCACTGCACCATGACCGTGGCCGTGCCGTCCTGCACGTGGTCTTTGACCGGGACGCGGACCGCCATCGAGCCGTTCTCGTCGGCGGTGGCGGCCTCATCCCAGGCGCCGGTGGCGGTGTTCTGCACAAACAGCCTGCTGGCGTGGGTCGCATCGGCGTTTGAGGCCCGGCCGTTCCAGCTCAGCACAAGGCTGTCGCTGTCGCTGACCTCGCCCACCTTCAGCGTGTAGGTGATATAGGGCAGGATACCGTCGTTGGTGGTGGAGGTGATCTCGCTGCTGTTCAGTGCGTCCAGCTGGTAGTAGGTCGCCTGTGCGCCCTGCATGTTACCTTCAGCGGTAACGTTCAGGCTTGCGGCATTCTGGCCGATGTCGGACACCGCTGCGTTCAGGATGACGGCCACATCGTCCCCGGCCACAAAGTCGGCGCTCTGGACTGCCTCATTCCCGGCGGCGTCGCGGGCATAGACAGCCAGCGTGTGGGTGCCGGCGCCCAGCGTGACGGCGTTGGTGTCAATGTCGCCGCTGACCGGCTCGCCGTCCAGCGTGACGACCGTCTCGCCCAGGGTGTTTTCCTCGGTGACGGTGGGCGCAAGCCGAATTGCGCCGGAGAAGGTCTCGCCGTCCTGCACGCCCAGGTCGATGACAGGGGCGGTATTGTCCACAAGGAAGCTGACGTTCTTTGTGTTCGCGCCGTCGGTCACGGTCAGGGTGTGCGCACCCTCGGTCAGGGCCGTGGTGTCAATGACCGCACCCACCGCCGTGGCGTCCGCCGCGGGGATCGTAAAGGCGGCGTCCAGATAGGGGGCCATGCCCGTAGAATCGCCGATGTTGTGTACAGCGTCCAGGGCCGTGCTCAAATTCGTCTTGGCCTTGTTGTCCACGACCTTGCCTGTGTCCGGGTAGGTGTAGCTCTCGGGGCCGATGGAATCCGGCAGATAGCTCTTGCCGTTGGCGAGTTTGAGCTGCAGATTGGTTACGGTGAAGTCCTCGCGGTTGGCAGACGGCATCAGCTTGTCATAGACGCTGCTGGTGTAAGTACCGGCCCAGAAGCGAAGTGTGATCTTGTAGCTGTCGCTGGCTGCATCGTAGGTGAAATAGTGGCTGTCGATGGGCACCGCAAAGCCGTCCAGGCGGTAGTTCTGCCATTTCAGCAGTGAGGCGATGCGTTCCATTTTGCTGTCGTCGGTCAGGTTGTCGTCTGCCAGCGTCAGGGCGTTGTGGAAGTAGCTGTCGCGGCCCGCCGTGGCAAAGCTGTAGTACGCGCCGTTCTCCAGCACCTTGCCCACGGGCAGCTCCACGCCGTCCAGCAGGATTTTGGAGTTGGCGTTGTCGCCGCCGTCGTTGGCCGTGGCCGTGACGGTGCTGCGCACCTGCTGGCCGTCGGTGATGTTCGTGCGGATGCCGTCGATGAGGCTGCTCAGCTTCTGGATATTGACGCGGTAGACCTGGGTGGTCGTGCGGTGGTAACGGTTGTCCGCTGCTACGTAGAACTCGACATACTCGTGGTCGAACAGCTCGTTGGCTGCAATGTTCATCTCATACAGGCCGGGCACGCGGCGATAGATTTCTGTCTTGTTGTTCCAGTTGCCGGTGCCGTCAAAGCGGTAGTAGGTAGTGATTTTCGTGCGGGGCAGCGCGCCCTCGTCCACCGAATAGCTGAACCGCACGCGCAGCTCGTCCCCCTGCGTGATGGTGGCCGGCACGGTGCTGTCCTGCCACATTCCCAGCTTCACTGTGCTGCCGTCGTCCGCAGGGAAGTTGAACTGCGCGTCCGAGACGCTGCCCGGCGTGGGGGCCTGCTGCAGGGTGCATGCCGTCATGCGGGGCCCCTCGGCGCTGGGGCTCAAATTCACGCTCTTTTTGTCCTTCGTGTCGGTCAGGCCGTTGTAGAAGAAGCTGGACACCAGTACCTGGCGGCCATTTTCCGCATGGCTGATGCCGACGGCGCGGTCCGTGTTCTTCATACCGTTCTGGCCCAGCACGCAGTAGAGCGGGGCGTCCTCCGGCATATTGTAGGCGGCGCGGAACGCGGCCTCATCGGGGAAGGGCTGCGTCAGGCCGGTCAGCCAGCTCTCACGGTAGCACCAGAACACGGCGCTGCTGTGCGCCGGGATGACAGCGGACTTGGCGTCCAGCTCGGCCCGGGTGACCTCGCCCAGAGCCTCCTTGTGAGCGTCCTCAACGGTGCAGACTGTCAGCCGGGTGAACTGCGTTTTGTAGATGTACTGGAACTGGTAGTCGGCGTTGAAGTCAATGTCGTGGTCGGTGGTGTTCGTGACCTCGACAAACTCCATCAAATCGTCCGACACACCATATACCGCGGAACGATCTCCATCGTTAGGGTAAATTTCGGTCACATACAGTCCCTCGGTGCCGGCGGGGGCGGTGGTGTTGCCGCCGCGCTGCTCACTATAGACATAGCCGGGGGTAGCCGCCGTCTTTTTGGTGCTGGCCGTCATGCTGTAGCCCACGTTGGGGATGTCCAGGTCCACGCCGAGGCCGTCCGCAATGTCCTTGCCGTCGTTCTTGTCGATTGTGCCGTTGACGTAGCTGTAGTCGGCGCAGACCGTGCCGGTAGCTCTGGCGCGCAGGCCGAAGTAGCCGGTGTTGGCCCAGTCCTTGCCGTACTGGCTGATGACGATGTGGACATTGTCGGGAATCATGTAGTTGCTGCGGAAGTCTTCCACTGTACCAGGATTCTTGACGTTGGTGCGTTGGTTCCAGACGACAGTAACCTCGCCGGGCTGCAGAACGACGTCGGATCCATCGGTCTCCTGCACGGCAAAGGGCTTGGCGTTGTCCGCTTTCGTGCCGTAGACCAGCTCATAGTCTGTGGTCAAATTCACCGGAGTATCGGCGGTGTTGATGAGTTCAATGTATTCAAAGCGGTCATCTGTTGTGCCATACTCGTTCTTGTTGCGGTCGTCAAAGTCGTTGGGGAAGATTTCAGTCAGCCAGACCTTGCCGAGACTATCCGGCTCAGCGGCCAGCGCCTGAACCGCAGTCTCCGCTTCCGGCTCCTGCTGTAATGCGGCGGTTTCTGCGGTCTGAATCGCACTTTCCTCCTGCTCAACGGTCTCCTCCTGCAACTGTGTTTCAGGTTCCGCTGCCGTTTCCGGTGTGGCAGTATTCCCCGTCTCCACATTTTCTACTGCAATGGTTGGGGTGGGTGTTTGCTGCACTGCAGCTGTGACCGTCTCTGCCGTATCCTGCCGTTCTGCCTCAAGCGCGAGCGCTCCGGTAGGAAACATCGACGCCGTCAAAGCCACTGCTGCGAGCAGTGCGGGCGCACGCTTCGGCCATTTGTTCTTCATACATTTGCCTCTCTTTATTTTCCGTTTGTAATAGAGTAACCTTCTTTATTGTACAAATCGAAAGTAAAGTTATCGACCATATAATGAAGAAATCGCTGTAAAAAATCGCACGTTTTTGTATGATTTGTGTAAAGTGCCGCAAGCAGGAGGTTCTCCTAAATAGAGAGCCGACCTCTTACCCCACCGTGCATACTGACCGGCACACGGCGATTCAAGCGCATTATGACATCCTACGCCGAGTGCGCACAAAAGCCTGTGTTCTACTGCGACTGTATTTCTGTGTCGGATGTTCGTTTTGCACAGAAGCAGAAGCCGTCTGATTCACGATGGCACTTTGATAGAAACAGTTTTTTCCTTGTTGCGTCAGGTGCGCTTGGCTTCGCTGGTCGCTTTCTTACGGGGCTTCATGCCCCAAAAGACGGCATTCATCACGACCACGATCAGCGCGACTACTGCCATGGACACCCAAAAGCCCATGTCGAGTCCGAACAAATCCACTGTGCCAAACAGCGTCATCCAAATATCCTTCCAATTCATCGTGAGCACCTCCTTTTACAGCAGCTCGCCGTAGTGACGAACATAGGCTTTTTTCAGGCTGGTCGCCAGCACCATATACAGCAGAATGCAGGGGATCAGATAGGCAAAATAGGCGGCGGGCAGGGCAACAAACCCCAGCGCTGCACCAAGCGGCGTAAAGGGGATGATGGTCAGCACCGCAATGCCGGTCATCGTCAGCAGCGTAACGGGCGCGGAGGCGCGGCTTTGGATAAAGGGCAGCTTGGGCGTGCGGATCATGTGGATGACCAGCGTCTGGCTCCACATCGACTCGACAAACCAGCCGGCCTGGAACAGCCCGATATACTGCGCCTGCATCATTGCCAGCTCTGCGCCGCTGTAATGCGCCGCCAAGTCGTTGAACAGCACCCCGCCCGACACAAACAGCGGGCAGAACACAAAGTACATGAAAATATACGTTGTGAAGTCGAAGATGGAGCTGGTGGGTCCGATCCAGATCATAAAATTGCCCACGCTGGAAGCATCCCATTTCCGGGGCTTGGCGATGAACTCCTCGTCCACATTATCCCACGGAATCGCTGTGCAGCTCAAATCGTAAATCAGGTTCAGGAAGATGAGGTGCACACTCATCATGGGCAGGAACGGCAGCAGCGCCGAGGCTGCCAGCACCGAGAACATATTGCCGAAGTTGGAGGACGCCGTCATCTTGATATATTTTATCATATTGGCGTAGGTTTTGCGCCCCTCGATGATGCCCTGCTCCAAAACAATCAGGTCTTTTTCCAGCAGAATGATGTCCGCCGACTCCTTGGCAACATCCACGGCAGTATCAACAGAGATGCCGATGTCGGCAGCCTTCATCGCGGCGGCGTCGTTGATGCCGTCCCCCATAAAGCCGACGGTATGCCCGTTTTCACGCAGCACCGACACCACCCGTGCCTTCTGGTCCGGGGTCAGCTTGGCGAACACATCGGTGGTTTCTGCCGCTGTTGCCAGCTCGGCATCGGTCATGGTTTCGAGGTCAGAGCCGAGAAGCATATTGCGGACCTTTAAGCCCACCTGCTTGCAGATGGTGCGGGTCACCTTGTCATTGTCACCGGTGAGGATTTTTGTCGTTACGCCGTTATCTTTCAATGCCCGGATGGCATCGGCGGTGGACTCTTTGGGCGGGTCGAGGAACGCCAGGTACCCCAGCAGCACCATCTCGCACTCGTCCTTCACGCCGAAGGCACCCACCGGGGAGGGATTGCTTTTCTGTGCGATGGCAAGCACCCGGAACCCCTTGTCGTTGAGGGTGTCCACGGTTTCAAGGATCCGGCTGCGGACAGTATCGGTCAGCGGCTGCACAGTGCCGTCACACTCGGCATAGCTGCAGATGGAGAGCATTTCTTCCACGGCACCCTTGGTTACCATCTGGGTCTTGCCGGTCTTGTCCTGCACCACGGTGGTCAGGCGGCGGCGCGCAAAGTCAAAGGGAATTTCATCGACCTTGACATAATTTTCCGACAGATCCAGCAGACGCGGGTCGGCGGCTTCTGCCTCCTCGGTCTTACGGATGATAGCCACATCCATAAGATTCTTGTACCCGGTCTGGAAATAGCTGTTGAGGTAGGCGTGGCGCAGTACGCGCGTATCGTCCTCACCGTTCACATTCAGGTGGTATTCCAGCACGACCTGATCCTGTGTAAGCGTACCGGTCTTGTCGGTACAGAGAATGTCGATGGCACCAAAGTTCTGAATAGAATTCAGATTTTTGACGATGGTCTGTTTTTTGCTCATGGAAACAGCGCCCTTGGCAAGGCAGGTGGTCACGATCATGGGCAGCATCTCCGGGGTCAGACCCACGGCAATGGAAATGCCGAACAAAAACGCATCCAGCCAGTCGCCCTTGGTGATACCGTTGATGAAGAACACCAGCGGCACCATGACCATCATAAACCGGATCAGCACCCACGAAACGGCATTGACGCCCTTGGTGAAGCTGGTTTCTACCGTTTCCCCCGCGATGGCAGACGCCATAGAGCCGAACAGCGTCCGATCTCCGGTGCAGACCACAACGGCGGCGGCACTGCCGGACATCACATTGCTGCCCATAAAGGCAATGTTGGTGTAATCGGTGACGCTCTCGCGCACGGCGTTGACATCGGGTGTTTTTTCCAGCGGTTCGCTCTCACCGGTCAGGCTGGCCTGGCTGATAAACAGATCCTTGGCATCCAGAATGCGCACATCGGCGGGGACCATATCCCCGGCAGAGAGATGCACAATGTCGCCTACCACCAGATCATCCATCGGGATTTCGACTTTTTCCTGCTCGCGGCGGGTGACGGTGCAGGTGGTCGTGATCATGGCAAGCAGCTTTTCCGCCGCGTTGCCGCTGCGGGATTCCTGCACAAAGCGCAGCGTGCCGGAGATAAAAACCATCGTCAGGATTATGACAACGGTCAGCGGGTCAAAGTCGTCGGACGTGCTGCCCAGCAGCGAAAAATACGGGAATACCATATCGGTCATTGCGGACACCAGCGCCAAAAAGAACAAAATGGCGGTAAACGGGTTGATGAAAGCCTCCGCCAGCCTCTGGGGCAGCGACTTCTTTTTCTCGCGGGTGACCTTGTTGCCGCCGTATTTGCTGCGGCTTGCGGCAACGCCCTCGGCATCCAGACCGCGGCGCGTGGTGTGCAGGTTTTTCAAAACCTCCTGGGCGGGGTTGGTCGCTGCAAAACGGATGCAGCGGTTTTGTTCGTCCCGTGCAACGGCTTTGGCCGCAGCCTGACGAACAGCGATACGATTTTCTTTCTTGTTCATATTCTTACCTCCTGCTTTTCTTGGTAATCTTCCGCTTTTTTGATGCCAGCTTTCGGATGCAATACAGCAGCATTATCGATGCAGCTGCCGCGTAAAGCTCAAGAACGGATGTGACCCCGCACCAAAGCTGAAATGTAAATGCGCTGCGGCAAGGTATGGCACACACAAGCGTAAATATGGCATAAAGAAACTGGTTCCTATGCAAATCAGAACATTGATGCGGATACCTGCCGGGTGACCGGTAAGCTGCCGTTCCAGACCAATCAGAAAACCGAGCAGCATGGAAAGGGAAATCCTAATAACAAACTCTGTGTAAATCATAGCCATCGCCTCCCTTCGACCTTGTATAGCATACAAAAATCGCAAAGGAAATCCCATGGCGAAAACCTTGCGATTCCCTTGCGATTTGGTAAGAATTCAGGCGGGCGCCGCAGCGCCCGCCTTTATTTACAGTTGGTCATTCATTTTGTAGCCGATGCCCCAGATGGTCAGGATGTACTTCGGCGCGTCCGGATCCGGCTCGATCTTTTTGCGCAGCTTGCGGATGAACGCCATAATGTTGCTGTCATCCAGCAGGTAGTCCTCCGACCATACCGCGCGGTAAATTTGCTCCTTGGTGAATACCTCCCCACGGTTTTGGGCAAGGAAGTAAAGAATATCAAACTCCTTCGGCGTCAGGCTGATTTCTCTGCCCGCGGAGATGACCCGCCTGTTTTTGGGGTTGATCTCCAACTCCCCGATACGAATCCCGTCCGGTGGTGTGAGGGGCGGCAGCTCGGCTTCGCCCGTCGCACTCAGCAGCAGAGAATTGACTTCCCCGTTGAGCATATCCCGGATGCCGGAGCGCAGTTCTTCGGCGCTGTCGCTTATCGGCGGCTCTTTCGTCAGCTTTTCCAGCAGCCATGCGGCAAAGGAGGAATCCAAGGGGATAAATCCGATGTTCTTTTTCATGTGGGACTCCTCCTTTCAGATCAGCTCTCGGTACTTTTTCTGATAGAAAACCTTGACCATCGTGGTCAGCAGCATATACAAAAGCGCCACGATCAGAAGAAATCCGAAGTACCAGAGGGGCAGCTCTGTCAAGCCGAACAGCGCTGCCGCCCTGGTAAAGGTAATGCCGGTAAACAGGGCGATTCCCGCCAAGGTGGTACACATTACAGGCAGCGACGGTCTGCTTTGCAAGAAGGGAATCTTGCGCGTGCGCAGGAAATGTAAAATCAGCACCTGTGTCCACATGGATTCCAGAAACCACCCCGTCTGGAACAGCGCCACATATTGCAGCTGCAGTGCCGGATCCGTAAGGTTCAGATAGGTCGTTCCGCCGCACAGCATGGGGCAAAGGACGTAGTAGAGAAACAGAAAGGTCGCTATGTCGAACAGTGAACTAATAGGGCCGAAGGACAGCATGAACCGCCCCAGCGTTTTCCCCGACCAATCTCTCGGGGAGAGGGTTTCTTCCTCATCCACATTGTCCCACGGCAGAATGATACACAGCACATCATACAGCAGATTCAGCAGCAAAAGCTGCAACGAGGTCATGGGCAAAAACGGCAAAAACGCACTGGCACACACAATGGAGAGGATGTTGCCGAAGTTGGAGCTTGCGGTGATTTTAATGTACTTGAGCATATTGGTGAAGGTCTTTCGTCCCTCCAAGATACCCCGTTCCAGTACCCCAAGGTCCTTTTGCAGCAGCACCACATCCGCCGCGTCCTTGGCGGCGTCCACCGCCGTATCCACCGAGATGCCGACATTGGCCTCGCAGAGGGCGGGAATGTCGTTGATGCCGTCCCCCAAAAAGCCCACGGTATGTCCGTTTTGCTCCAAGGCGGACACCAGACGCACCTTCTGCCCCGACGCCAGCTCGGCAAACACAGGAACGCTTTCCACCGCGGCGCGCAGTTCGCTGTCGGTCATTTCATCCAACTCTGCGCCGGTCAGCACGGTTTCCGAGGGAATGCCTACCCTGCGGCAGATGGAAACCGCCACATCCGTCTGATCGCCTGTCAGGATCTTGGGCGTGACCTCCAATCGTTTCAGTGCCTCGATGGATGCCTTTGCGGTTTTCTTGGGCGCATCGAAGAATGCCAAATACCCCACCAGAATCATATCCGCTTCATCGGCGGGGGTGATCCGGTTTTGCTGTCCCACATTTTTCCGCGCCACCGCGATGACCTTCATCCCATCCTGCAGCATCTCGTCCACTACGGAAGAAACACTTTCCCCTACGTCCTCCATAGGCAGCACCTCGCCACGGTATGCAACATAGCGGCAGCGGGAAACAATGTGGGCAACATCGCCCTTCATAATCAGCTGATGCTCTCCGTTTGGGTCGATCACAAGGATGCTGACGATCTTGCGGGCGTAGTCAAAGGGAATCTCATCCGTCTTTTGGTGCTCGGCAAGGAGCTGCGCGAAATGTGCCTCCCGTCCCGGCATGGTCTGACAGGCGCGGATGGCGTTGTCGATGGGGTTTCGCACACCGGAGTGATAGCTGCTGTTGAGGAAGGCAAGATCCAGCACCTCGGCGCTTTCATTGCCCAGCACATCCATGTAGTATTCCAGCAAAATGCTCTCGTTGGTCAGTGTGCCGGTCTTGTCCATGCACAGTACATCCATGCTGCCGAAGCCCTGCATGGCGTTGATGTCCTTGATGATGGTTTGCTTGCGGCTCATGGACAGACTGCCCCGTGCAAGGCAGGCGGTGATGACCATGGGCAGCATCTCCGGCATCAGCCCCACCGCCACCGACAGTGCAAAGGCAAAGGACTGAAACCAATTTCCCCCGGTAATGCCGAGCAGAATGAACACAAAGGGAATCAGCACCGCGATAAAGCGAATCATGACCCACGCAATAGAGTTGGCACCCTGCTGGAAGGATGTTTTATCCTCGGCGTCCGGCTTCGCAAAGCTGCCGTAGAGGGTGTCCTTTCCCACTGCCAGCACGATGCCCTCACCCTTGCCGCTGATGACCGTTGTCGCCATAAACGCAAGATTTTCCAGTTGGGTCAAGGGGCGGGGGCTGCCGTGACCGAGAGTGCGGCTGCTCTTTTCCAGAATGGCGCTCTCCCCGGTGATGGCGGCTTGGGACACAAAGAGGTCGGTGACCTTGGTCAGCCGAATATCCGCCGGAACACGGTTCCCCGCAGAAAGCAGCACAACATCCCCCACCACCAGCTTTTCCGCCGGTATCTCCAGGAGTTCTCCGCCGCGCTTAACCGTGATGCTCTCGTGAATCAGCCGGTCCAGCTGCCGGGCTGCGTTCTTTGCCCGCAGTTCTTGAATCAGCCGAATCGTACCGCTGATGAGGATCATGGAAAAGATAATGATGGCGGTGGATGTGTTTTTGCTGAAATCCGTGGCTTGCAGGACATCCGTCACCAGCGAAATGATGCCGAGGATAAAGAGAGTGACGTTGAAGGGGTTGATAAACGCCCGCCGCAGCTGACGGAGCAATGTGTCATCCCTTCGCCCCGCAAAGCTGTTTGTGCCGTACTTTTCCCGCATGATCTCCACCTGGTCGGTGGATAAGCCGTCAGGGGACGCGCCGATGTCCCTATAGATCTGCGCCGTCTCACGGTAGGCGTATTGTTTGATGCGGCTGTCAAGCAGCGTTGCCTTTGACACAGGATCGTTCCTCCTTTGCCTGCGTGATAGTATCATTTTAACACGGTTCTTCAAAAACGCCATGACTATATTCTTGTTTTTTTCTTGCTATTTAAGAAAGTGTGTTTTTCCCCGTTCCTTGTAGTTCGTTCTTATTGCCATAACGCCAGCGGCAAAACGACGATTTCCCTTCCCGGAAGGGAATAATAGCGGCACTTGGGAAAGTGAATCAGAACAGATTCACTTTTTCGAGTCAGGATTTTTGGATGAATCTAAACTGATTCACTCTGAAATTTATACGAATATGTATGGCTGTCCGGTTTGATTGCTATCGTTTTGGGGTAGATGTGTTTTGCTAGCATAGCATGTGGTCATCCACATGCACATTTCTGGGGCGTACCCCAGGCCCCCTGAGGTCGCTCTGCATCAATAAAAAAGGCAAGCCGCAGAATAAAACGGCTTGCCTTTTATTTTGAAAAGTGTAAGTTTTTTACCTTGGTGTCTCGTGCTCGACCACCTATCGGATATTTCACGACGCGACTTTTCCTGCATTCCACATTGGGAACCGACTGTTAGTGCGGCGGGATGAACTGCTGGATTGGTTGGAGCAGCAAAAGGTCAATAAAGCCCAAAACGAGAACCCGAAGATTGTCGGGTCTGATGAATAGCTTTG
>OODH01000705.1_pt1 | contig 24969 bp, 17 predicted proteins | sample 1671391 | NCBI WGS metagenome assembly OODH01 (sample SAMN06348152, study PRJEB24527) | human gut metagenome | biome: human gut; feature: ankylosing spondylitis patient; material: feces | host: Homo sapiens | place: China | collected 2015-10 | reverse complement strand
TTTTTTGGCAAGATATGTCCAACTTTGACTATTGGTTAAACAATCACAGTTTTTTTCGATCTTTTTTATTCCAAATGATCCATGCCACATCTGAATATAATACTGTCCAAATCTTTTTACCAGTCCCTGATTCCAATAATGAATCAAATGATAATTACATACCCATACAGCCGCTGTATAATATTCAAACATAGCTTCTTTAGATCCATATTCAACCAGCCTCACCTTGGGGGGAAATTCCCCTTTATGTGCATTTGCATCTTTCACAATCCAAACTAAATCAAAATCCGTTCCGCGACGTATTAATTCTTCCGTCACATACTTACAATTGCATCCGTATCCATGTCCCATATAATTATCAAATATAATCTTTTTTGTGTTTATGGAAGTATTACCATATTGTTGAAATGTTTTTTTTATTAATGATTTTTTAACAGTAAACGGTGTGTACTTTAACTGATATACTCTGGTATCATTTTCGATTTTATATGTTATAAATAACTTTATTATTCGTTTTAACTTTTTTTTGATTGCCTGCACGATTTTCTTTACACCACCCGGTTATTTTTTATATAGCTCATGTATCTTATGTCTGGGATGCTGCTCCATCTCAGGAGGCATTTTCTTATAATCTCCATACAGCCTTTTCAAATACGGATCATAATTTCCCGGTATCATAAAAACTTTATTCTCAAAATCAGCCTCTTTTAATGGAAGCAGATAACTTTTCGGCATCACTTCCCTCTCATACCCGGCAACCCCAAATAAGCTACAGATATACTCACTATCCGAAGTTCTCCATGATGTCATGATCTTTTTACACACTCTCATATAAAACCGGAATATAAAACCGGGGGTTATTTTAAGAATTACCTTTGAAATATTCCGGATTGCTTTTCCTTTATTTTTAACTGGAAGACGATATTCTGACAAATAATAAATAAGTGATGTCCACTTCTGAACCTTCTTTAATACTCCCGATTTTGGAACACCATCAATCGGATGTATGTCTATTTTTGCCGTATTTTCATATCCGGCATCTGCATGCAAGGTATCATATAAATAACCAATTGGCGCATCCGGTATCATATGCTTCTCGACCGGTGAATATATAAATTCACCCAGCCGGTCATGCTGCAGACTCATCAGGTATTCCATTTTTTCGAAATCTTCCCGCATCATTGCAATATCCACGTCGTCGTCCCATGGTATAAATCCCTGATGTCTGACTGCACCTAACGCACTTCCGCCTACCAGAAAAAAAATCATTCCATTCTGTTGTGTAAATTTCTGAAAAGACGACAGCATTTCAACTAAACGTTGCTGCAATTCTTTTAATCCATTTTCCATTGCATTCACTCTCCATTACGACTAATGCAACCTTATTACCATAGATAATAGAATGCACGCTTTGCGCATATTCTCTTACCATGAATTATAGCATACACCAATTTTTCCGTCAATTTTGCGTCTGTCTATACCTTTTGTATCTGTATTAGTCATGTTACTGTTCACTCGCAAGTTTGACACTTGCTGTCAAACTGTGCGCCAAAGACTATATTATGCCAGATTACAGCCCCATGCATCGAAGATGCATGGGGCTGTAATTGCTACTGCTCACACAGTGTGTGAACAGTAGCTTAGTCATCCTGTTGTACCAACATACCTGTAGCAAAATCAAGCTCATGCATACGCTGTATTTCTTCCTGTTTTTTCTTAATCGCATTACTGATATTCTCAGGCATCTTTCCAAGTAAAATCCAATCTATCACACGATCCGATGCACCGCTGTCTATATAATCAAAATGATGTGTGATATATTGTTCAACTTTTTCATATTCAAAGTCCTTATCTGTAATTGCAGAAAGCACCTCCTCAAATGAATAACATACCTTACCCGGTGCAGATTCTTCATAATCTCTATGAAATCCTCTGGAAAAAGAATACTGAATCTTGTCGAATGCAAAAAACAGCATCGGTTTTCTCATGAGTGAATATTCAAAAATATTCGACGAATAATCTGTAATTAATAAATCAACAATATAGAACAGATCATTAATATTCGGGTATTTTTTTACATCCAAGAATTTATCCGCATATTTTTTTTCAATCACAATATCTTTATTTACCCATGGATGCATTTTAAATAAAACTACATATTCATCTCCACAGATCTGATATAACTTTTCAAAATCGATCAATTCATACGGATAATATGCTGTTTTTTTATTTCTTCCACGGTAGGTAGGTGCAAAAAGTATGACTTTTTTACCTCTGCACATTGGAAACTGCTCATACAATTCTTTTATTTTTTCATTCCTATGCTGCTCATCCAAATACTCATCCATACGGGGCATTCCTGTTGGCAATACTTGCTCATCATTAATTCCCCATACTTCCGAAAAAAACGGTGCGATATTTTTTGAGCCAGCAATTCCGTACTTATATTGTCTGTGACAGGACTGCGGTGAAGGACATCCTTCATGTCCCCAGCGACTGTAGCCTGATGATTTAAACCCTGCTCCTGCATGCCATAATTGAATCAGCGTTGTATCATCATCCAGTTTTAGCCAATCCAGTACCGGTGCATGATCGTCAATAAAAATAGTGCCGCTCTGTGCCAGTAATTTCATAAGACCAATCCAGCTTTTTTTACTTTGCGGCTCTGCCGCTGCAGGACGTGCAGAATACAATAACCGATATTGCTGATCCAGCTGTCTGTCAACCATTCTGTCTGAAACTGCTTTTAAATTTGATGCAATTTTCTGATTCTGTTCTGTCATAAAAAGGACTGTATTTTTTCGTCTGCTTTTATACAAAAATGAATACCATTTATATACTCTTCTTAAAACAGATCTGCTAGATAAATAGCAGTCTTTCAATGCTTTTATCAAATTTATTTTTTTGAGGAAGCTTGGATTCTGTGGAAATGTAACCCCTACTGCCCCTAATGCGATACAATGCATACGGAATGGCAGTGTATCCGTTCCATCTTCTATATAAAATGTAACATTGTAAGATTTTCCCCTTTCACCGTACAAAAAGTTTCTGGACATTGCTTCTAATTGATCTGCAATATCAGGACTGGTTTCACACTCTGCCAGAACACAATCTTTTTCACATACAAAAATACGATATGTTCCCCTCGGAATACAACGTAGGTCACCATTATTTGTTACATTAACATGAAGTTTGATGATATCTTCTTTCCTGCGTACATCGAACTTAACTCCACATCCCCCAAAATTATTTACCGCATAAAATTCCATCTTATCTATATCATACGTTTTCTGCCCGTCAATATGCAGCCTTACTGTAAGAATCAAGTGTATTCTTTCCCATTCAATATTTTCAATTGTCGCTGATACACCACTCTCATTGATTCTCCAATTCATTTTCTAACTCCTTTTTATCTATTCCATGTATTCCAAAAGACTGCACAATTATATCATACAAGCTATTTCACGTCAATTTATTCTACTCTCTCTTGAGTTTCCGTACTTTTATCCACAAAGCCCCGTTTTCATAATCATCGTCATAAACAACTTTCAAAAAATGCCCAAAATATAAGGAATCCTTTCCTGTTTTGTAGTAAAATTAAGGTACCAAATCAAAATAATACTAAACAAAAAAACAGGAGGACTCCTTATGCTTAATTCTACAACAAATACTTATACTTTGAAACTGGAAATTTTAACTTTTTCCAAAAAAATTTCAAAACATCTTTCCAAACCAGATAGAAAGATTACTGCTGATATGACCTACGGCATGCTTGCCTCTCAGAGCTGCCTTCTGACAAACATTGTTGACCAGCTTCATGAGAATTCTAAAAAAGTTAATTCTGTGGAGCGTCTTACAAGACATCTCAACAAAGGAATTCCGAAAGATGCTCAAAAGTCATATCTGACCTTTGTTCGTACAATGGTTTCCAGCAATCCCATTATCCATATCGATGATAGTGATGTGATAAAACCGGAAGGCCGCAGGTTCGAGGCACTTGGACTTGTTCGTGATGGTTCTAAAAGCACTAATACTAAAACCGTTTATGAAAAAGGCTATCACGTAACAGAAGCCTGTGTTCTTACCGGCAACAATCATCCCGTGAAGCATATCTGTCTCATGTAAAAGTTCAGATAACCGCTTCTAAAAAAGATATTGACCTGGTGCTCGTCTATGGTTTAACCGAACATCCAATGATGCTTGCAACCAATAAAGATATTAAATCAAAAGAAGATGTAATCGCTGTTGCAAAGCAGTACTTTTCGAGATGGAAAATAGAGGAATATTTCCGCTGCAAAAAACAGATGTTTCAGTTTGAAAACTTTCGAGTACGAAAGCTGTCTGCCATCAATACGTTAAATTTTTATATCACCTTATGCATGGCTTTTCTTGCACATATATCTATGAAGTCAGAAACAAATGCCCTTAAGGTTTCAATTATACAAAAAGCAGACCCTGTAAAGAAAAAAGTATATTTCTGCTATTACCGGTTAGCTAAAGGTATCTCTGGCATACTATCGTATGCAAAAGAAGGCGTCAGGCTATGGTTCCGGACAAAACGTCCGGCATATCGTCAACTCTGCCTTAAGCTGACCGCTTATCGTTCCATTCCGGAATATCCGGTTACGTTTTATGATATCAATCATTTCTTCATGTATGCTGCGTATTTCATCCGGGTTTATTCTGGAGAGAAGGTCGCGGACTGCATCAACTTTTGGAATCCTTCCACTGATACAGTTTTTCAGTCTTTTTGACATGCTTTCAGGGTCTGAAAAAATGGTATGGAAGCTCTCATACTGCAGCATCAGAAAAAGCAGTACCGGCATGACAATGTTGAACAATGGAATAGATTTTCTTTTTCTTTTGTCCGTTAAACACTTGATTTTTTGTGGGATTTTATATTGAAAATGGATATCCCCTGTTTTTCCTGAAATTCACAGGCAAAACCAGGGATTATATTTTTAAAAGCGAAATCTCTGTCTTTAAGCCAAGGATTACTTTCTGAGAAAGACCGAATATACTGTTTTTCTCAGATTCGCAGGCATCAGGATTACAATTCCACGGGCTATGACAGATGTCAGAAATTCCAGTAAATTAATGTATCCGCTATTTAACATGATTTTCCGAAACTCTGCCATATCTTTCAAGTATGAAACTCCTCCGCGCCTCGCATACATGCCATTACCGACTCTCATGTACACTAGCACTTCAGATAGATTATATCCCTTCATCCCGCCTGAGAGCATACGGAGCCATAGATAATAATCCTCAAAACCATGACAGTCCATATAACTTCCTGCTTTTATAACATCACTTTTTTTAAACATCACTGCCGGATGATTAAAAGGATTCCTTTTTTTTGCATATACCGCTATCTTTTCTGATGATTCCGGAACATATCTGACAGTACCTGCCTGTGCTGTATCATCCATAAATTCCTGCACAGCTCCACTGATAATCGATACATTATTTTGGGCAAAAGCTTTTAACTGCCATTCACAACGCTCTGGAACACTGATATCATCGCTGTCCATTCGTGCAACCAGTTCATTTTTACAATAAACCAGTCCTTCTTTGAGTGCTTCTCCCAGTCCTCGGTTTTCAGGCAGTTGAACTATCTGAAAACATTCCGGATACTCCTGCTTTTTTTTTTGAAGTACCTGATTTAATTCATCCCCCAGCAATCCATCACATACGATCACGAAATCCTGCGGTGGTACTGTCTGGGAGAGCATGCTGTCAATGCTTTTTTGCAAATACTCAGCTTTTTCTTTTCTATATACAGACATTAAAACGGAATAATTCTGTTCTATCATTTATATCACCATACTTTTTCGTTTATAAACTATCCATGATCCGAAGCAGCTTCGTACCATAATCCGCATCTGCTGCCCAGCCTTTTCCATATGGATTCTGCGGAATCGCAAGCCACTCCACGTATCTGGCTGTTCCACGCGATACATACTGAAAACGCTTATCCACACATGCATTGTTTAATCCATCTGTACTTGCGTATGCTTTTAAGTGCTGTACCTGCGCACGGAGTCCGGTTCTTACATCTGCAAAAGTCTCACCTGCTGCACCGCCACCGACTGCACCGAGTCCTCCAAAGTTACACTGACTCGGCTGCACATCTCCGCCGAATTGTAATCCTCCGGTCTCTAACATAACCTGCGCAAATAATACATCTGCTCTTACACCCTCGGCTTCTGCCTCTTCTTTTAAGATCTTAAAGAATGCCTCCGCAGAATCTGCTCCCTTATCACGGTAAGTATCTGCCGGGAAGGTATAACGTTTATTATAGTAAGATACCATCTGGTCGACTGTCACACTGCTTGTACCCATGATCTCATGCGCTGCAGCTTTTGCTTTTACCGCTGACCATGGTCCGTACATACGGATTCCGTTGCTTAAATCTTTGTATGCTCTTACTTTATAGTAATATGTCGTTCCCTGTACCAGATTACTGTGTGTAAAGGATGTTGCACCAGAAGTCTGTAATGTGGTATAAGTTCCTTTTTCGCTGACCGCACCGGCAAGTTCATAGCCACTTGCATTTGCAACACTGTTCCATGAGATATTTAATACATTATTATCTCCGAGTGTGATAGAAGAAATACTTCCCTGTTTTAAGACTGCAACCTCTGTTACCTTACTATAACTTCCTCTGCCTGCACTGCCTTTGATCTTATAAGTTGCTGCAATTTTATAGTAATACGTATTGCCGCTCTTTACGCCCTTATCCGTGTAAGTCAGTGTAGATCCGGATGAAATTGAAGCGATCTTTTCAAATCCACTGTTTGACTCGTCGCTCCGGTAAATATCATACCCCTGTGCTTTTGAAACTTTCTTCCAGCCAAGTGTGACCTGATTTTTGCTGTCACTTGTAATCTGGGAGAATACCACCTGTTTGATCGTCCATGCCTTCTGTGCTTTTGAGAAAGATGCCACACCGTTTTTAGCACTGTTGCTCTTATATGCACGAACCTGATAATAGTAAGTTTTTCCGGCTTCTAATGTTTTATCCTCATATTTTTTCGTATTTTTACCTTTGACCTGTCCGACCTTTTTATAACCACTGTCTTTTGACGTACTCCGGTAAATCTGATAACCGGATGCCCCATCCACAGCTTTCCATTCCAGTCTTACGGAAGTACTTCCGGTTGCCTTTACTGCTGTAATGGATGTAGTTTTCAAAGTCTTTGCCGACACAGCTGCCGAATTACCGCTGTATCCTTTTTTGCCATTTACCTTGTTGATCGTCTCTATCTTATAATAGTAGGTCTTTGCAGTTTTTAACTTTTTATCCTGATAGGTCGTATTATTTTTTCCTTTTAAAGTGGCAACCACTTTATAAGTACCATTCTTTGACGTACTGCGTTTGATCCGGTAGCCGTAGGCACCGCTCACTGCTCCCCAGTTTACTTCAATCTGATTGCTTCCATTTGAAACAGCATACTTGATCTTCGCCTTTTTCGCTGTTCTTCCTTCCACGGATGCTGAGTCACCGCTGTAGCAGATATTATCACCTGTCTTTACCATAGTCTCAACCGTGTAATAATAGGTCTTTCCTGCTTTTACACTGGTGTCTTTGTAGCTGGTCGTGTTTCCGGATTTAATCGTCTTAACAACTTTGTAAGTACCATCTTCATCGGTACTTCGTTTGATACGATAACCATAAGCTCCTGTGATCTTATTCCACTTGATCGTCAGTGTTTTTTCATTTGTGGAAACGATTGATGTGATCTTTGTACGTTTTGCAGTTTTTCCTGCCACCGCGTCTGATGCACCGCCGTATCCTTTTGTACCGCTGTTGACATTATATGCTTCGACCTTATAGTAATAGGTCTTTCCTGCTTTTACCGTATCATCTGAGTAGGAAGTTTTTCCTGTTACTGTGTCGATCTTTTTATAACCGCTGTTCTTACTTGTGCTGCGGGAAATGATATATCCCTTTGCCCCACTTACCTTTTTCCAGGAAATTTTTAATACTTCCTCATTCGAGGATGTGATTCCCGTAATTTTTGCTTTTGCAAGTGTCTTTGCAGATTTTGTGGAGGAATATGCACCGACACCCTGTTTGCCATTATTTGTGTTATACGCCTGTATTTTATAAGTATATGTTTTGTTATTGGATTTCACAGTATCTGTGTATGTCAGAGTCTTTCCTGAAGTCACTTTACCGATCTGATTATACTTTCCATCCTCACTGTCTTTGCGATAAATGAGATATCCTTCTGCCTGCGAAACTTTTTTCCAGGTTAAAGTGACCTTCTTTCCACTCTTTGCCTTGATTTTCGTAAAGTTTGTCTTTGCTAATGCCACACCAGAGATGGATTTGGAGTATCCTCCCGCGGTTCCATCATTAAATACCGGGCGGATCAGATAATAATATCTGGTTCCTGTCTTTACATCATCATCAATATAAGACGTTGCATCGGATACTTCATCTATTTTAGGATAGTTTGTATCATCCACGGTATTGCGGTAAATCTCATAATAATCGACATTATCCAGTCCATTCCATTTTACCCTGAGGCTTCCATCTTCTCTTGACTGCGTGTACATAAGCGTTACAGTCTTTGCACCTTTTGTCAGTCCAAAATACTCTGCAATCGCAGTGGCATCTGCAACACCAAGTGCCTTTAATTTATCATCAGAGCTTAAATATGTATAGTAGTCATTTGCATTGTCTAAAAATGCATGCTCGATGATCAGTCCCGGAATACCATTGTTTTTACAACGGCGGATCAGACCATAATAATCTGCGGCAGAGCCGTCCGGATATTTGTCATAAGAAGCATCCCGAATCTTTGTGCCACGATAATTTAATCCAAGTGCTGCCAATTTGTCACATATTTTCTTTGCAAGTGCCTGTCCATTGCCTCCTACCTGTGCATTATAGTTGCTGTTCGGATAATAAACTTCCACACCTCTCGCTGTTCCGTTTGCAGTATTTAAATGGAAACTTACTAACACATTTGCTCCCACATTCTTTGCAAGGTTTGCACGGGCATCCAGACATGCAATATAATCTCCGCCGCCTGCCGGACAGCTTGCACTCTCTCTTGTCATATAAACAGTAATACCATTATAGGTAGATAATTCTTCTTTACAATATGTGGCGATCTTAAGTGTCAGATCCGCTTCCTGTACTCCAAAACCGGATGCTCCCGCATGGGTGCCATCATGTCCCGGATCGAGTACGACTTTCACATTACTGTTCGCACCTTTTAAGTTATCTGCAACACTGGCGACAGCCTCTGAGATTCCCTGCTCCAGCACATTTTCCACAGTGTTTTCGGAAATAACTTCTCCATCTGCGCTCATAGTAACAACATCAGCATCCACATCCGCATAGGCATCTTCATCATAAAGTACCTGATCCGGGTTCGTCTCTGCCTGTTCATTGACACCAAATCTTACATCCATGCCAAGGTCTGATAGCAGGATTTCCTGTTTTGTTTTCTCCTGTGTAAACTGCACGGAAGTGATCTGATACTCTCCTGCCTGTCCATTTTCTGAAAAATCCATGGTAAACCGGATCATATCCTCTTCTATTCCTGCAGCTTTTGTCTGATATGCTTTTCCGGTGGTCAGATTCTTATAATTTAAGACGATATCCGAAAGCTGCTCATCGCCTGTTCCAAGACTTAAGACCACATTCTGCGTTCCCGGTGTCTCAACGTACGGTGACTCTACCATCATGTAGTTAAGTTCTGCTGCCTGGACAGTCTCTGTCTCCGCAGTCTCCGTTTCGGTCGGCTCTTCCGTTTCTGTAGTTCCTGTTTCGGTCGGCTCTTCCGTTTCTGTAGTTCCTGTTTCGGTCTCAGTCGGCTCCCCGGTTTCCGTAGTTTCTGTTTCGATTGTTTCTGTCTCTGCCGGTTTCTCTGTTTCCGAAGTTTCTGTCTCTGCCGGCTCTTCTGTCTCAATCGTCTCTGTTTCGATTGTTACCGTCTCGGTCGTTTCTTCTGTCTCTGCTGTTTCTTCCGTTTCAGCTGCTTCTTCTGTCTCTGCCATCTCCGTTCCAGTCAGCTCTTCTGCTGCATTCCCAGTGTTTTCTGTCTGGGCTGATTTCTCTGACGGTGATGTTTTCTGCGTGCTTTCTGTCTGAACTGCACTGTCTTCTGCTGCACGTACATCTGCAGGCAGTGCTGTCATACTCACGCAGACTGCCATGATTACTGCTAAAATCCTTTTTTTCATTTTCCTTACCCTCTTGTATATTTTTTGACACTATTTAATGTGTAATGTACCATATAACGCAATGCATTTAGCCGGTTCTTTCCTATAAAACGGTAAACTTTCCACTGCATTTTAGCTGACTTGTATTTATTGCGCGACTTTCCGTCACTGCTCCACATAATCCCGTGCATTATAAACCGGCATAATAACAGATATCTGTACTTCGCTTGTCTGTTCCATCTCTATGATTCCTTTTTGATCGCTGTCGTCTGCTTTTCATCTACACCTTCTGTGTTTTCTTTCTGAAACATAATCTTAAATGTCATAAGCATTAATTTCACATCTAACCACGCTGAATATGTCTGTATATAAGTCAGATCCAGTTTTAATTTATCATATGGTGTTGTATTATATTTTCCATATACCTGTGCATACCCTGTCAATCCGGCTTTTACTTTCAGGCGGAACCGAAATTCCGGAACAATTTCTTCATATTTTTCAGCAATTTCCTGTCTTTCCGGTCTAGGACCAACAAAAGACATTTCTCCCTTTAAAATATTAAAAATCTGAGGAAGCTCGTCTAAATGCGTTCTTCGAATTATTTTTCCAACCGGTGTGATCCTGTCATCATCTTTTTTGGCAAGCTGTGCTCCCTGTTTTTCCGAATCTACTTTCATGCTGCGAAACTTGATAATCTGAAACGTCTCGCGGTCTCTCGTCAGACGCTCCTGCTTATAGAATACCGGTCCCCCATCATACAGTTTGATTGCAACTGCAATGACCAATAAAAACGGCGATGAAATAACAATCGCGAGCAGTGCAAACACGATATCCATAGTCCTCTTTACAAATCTCTGCTCTATCGTAAGTCCCTGATTTCTTGACAACATAAGAGGTGTATCAAACAAATGGATTCGTTCCGTTCCATTTAAAATAATATCCGATATCTTCGGTGTAATATAGGTTCTTTTATTCTGATCATAACAGAACTTTAAAATTTTATTACGGATACTTGCCGGAAGATCACATAAAACTACCGCTTCATACTCTAATATTTTAGAATACAATGCCTCATATCCCATATAGGCGCTGGCAGTTGCACAAACATTGTACTTATCTTTTCTGGAATTAATCTTGGAAATCAGTTCTTCCGGAGAATGTTCCCCGTATATTACGATCATACGTCTTGGCGGATATAATCTGACATAAAAATATCTTACAACAAAAACGGTAGGCAGTGTCACTGCAATCTCAGCTGTCGTCAATAACAGAAGCGGTGATGCTGACATATAATCATTTGCAATCATACAAATCTGAAAATACTCGATAATATTTGCAAACAAAATTCCAAGGATCTGCGACAAACAAATATCTGTAATTCTAAGGTATCCGATCCGGTATCCGCCAAATGTACGGATAAAAAAGAACAATACCAATGCATACATTCCGATTACTGCCCAGTTTCCTCTATTCCAGAACTTATCCTCCAATTCCGGCACATACATTTTATACCATATAAATGCAAACATTGCTGTCTCAGCCACAAGCATTACAAAATTAGCAAATAAATTCAGCAAATGTTTATATCTTTCCCTTTTCCTCATGAAGTACCTCACATTCATACCTTTGCATAATCTATATTATTTTATCATAAAACCTAACCTTTGAATATATCTTACCAGAATTTTCATAAAATCTTAAAAATACCCCGGCAGGATGTATGATGATCATCCCACCGGGGTATCTCTTTTTACTTTTATTTTGCTTTTGTCTTTACGGAAACAACGGAAGAATAACTTCCATATACTTTCTTTCCATTCACTTTGCGGTATGCACGGATCTTATAATAATAGGTCGTCGATTTTTTCAATTTACCGTTTTTGTAAGATGTCGTACTACCTTTGGATATGGTCCTTACTTTACTATATTTTCCATCTTTACTGTTGCTGCGGTAGATTTCATAACCGCTTGCACCTTTTACCTTTGACCAGGTCAGTTTTACATTCTTTGCATCCGACGCTTTTGCCTTTAACGTCGTCTTTGCCGGAACCGCCTTTGCAGATTTTACATTCGAAAATCCACTGGTCTGTTCTCCATTCTGTGTCTTAACAACCGTCTTGATCTTATAATAGTATGTTTTTCCGGTTTTTACACTGCTGTCTGTCCAGGAACTGGTGCCCACACTGTCGATAGTCTTAATATGCTGGTAATCGCCATCTTTCTTTGTACTGCGATAGATCTGATAGGAGGCTGCAGCCGGTACAACTTTCCATGAAACTTTCAGTTTATTGTATGCTGTGGATTTTACGGAAGTTACACTTGTTTTTCTGTTCTCAATTTTATTAACACAGAGGGTATATTCTTTTTCCACTGCATTTTTAGCCCATGCCCGAACTCTCAGATAATAAGTTCCCTTGCTTAATTTGACTGCTGGTGACTCTGTATAAGTACTTCCTGCATAAGAATAGATATGGTCATAATCCTGATAACCTCTCTTAGCATTTGCATTATAAAGTGTTACATACCAACTTCTTCCCGCATCATTGATCTTTTCATGTGCCAGACTGAAATTGATATACTGTGCTTTTGTAAGTGTAAAACGATAATAGTCTTCGTCTGATGAATAGCCTGTGATCACACCTTTTACCGCTTTGCCTACCTGTATATTATCTGCGGATGCCCAGTCACCGTTATTCTCTGTCTCCCAGCCGGAAGCTGCTTTCTGTGTCAGGCAGATCGTGTAGTCTCCGGTATACAGAGTCGAAGCCTGACTGACGCATACATAATATTCCCCCGCATCCAGTCCTAATTTACAGGATGTATAAGAAGTCTCTGTCCCGGTATTCGTAAATTTATAAATTTCACTGTTATCCTTATTGTAAAGAACAACATTATAACAGCTTGCTGTACTCTGACTGTTTTTATGTCCAAACTTAATCTGCAGATAGCCTGCTTTTGACATTTTGATCTTATAGTAATCTTTGTCTGAGGAACTGCTTGTGCTTCCGTAATAGGTTTTTCCATTCTTTACGGTATTTGCAGTGGCAGCAGAATCATTCGACTCCACTTCCCTGTCACTTGCTGTCTTTGCTTTAATACACACATCATAGTTTACAGGATAACTCGTTCCGCTCAATAATGTTCCCGTCGTATTTCCGGTTCCTGCGATCTTAATGTAATACTCACCTTTCGGCAATCCAAGGTTCGGCGTGGAAATGCTTGTGTCCCCGCCACGAATCTTCGTAGTGTAGACTTCTGTATACTGGTCTTTGTCCACTTTACGGATCACGCTGAGCACAAACATGTTTGTTGTTTCCTGTCCGCTCACAACCGGATGCGTCAGTTTCACATTGATATAACCATTTGCAGAAAGTGATGTTTTAAAATAATCTACATCGCTGTAAGTACGGATATCTCCGCTGTATGTTGTGCCGGAAACAGCCGTATTTGCTGTATCGTAAGTATCATTGCTCTCGTGCTCCCAGGTACTGCACGCCTTAAAGGTAGTTTTGATCACATAGTTTCCGCCGTAATATGCATTCTGACCTGCCACTTTAATATAATATTTACCTGCTGACAGTCCCAGTTTGATGGAATCCGTGGATTCATCTTCCGCTTTACTGGTCATTTCGTAGATCGAATTGCCGGAAGTATCACAGACTGTAACTGCATAAATAGCCTTATTCTGCCATCCTGTAACTTTCGAATGCTGCAGATTGATCACGATATATCCGTCTTTTGTTGTCTGAAAACCATAATAATCAGAATCACTGACACCATACAGACTTCCGTAAACTGCCTTGCCTGATGTCATTGTGTCTGCTGTATTTATATCATCATTGCTCTCGCTCTCCCAGTTGTCTGCATTCGTCCAGGATGCCTTCAGCTTGTACGTCTCTCCATTTGCTCCCTGAACTGTCAGTGAACCTGACGCATCCATATATTGGATTCCTGATACTTTCAGATAATAGGTTCCGGCGTCAAGTCCAAAATTAACCGACTCGGTTTTCTCCTCGTCTTTCTTACTTGTCATTGTATACATCGTATTTCCGGCAGCATCACAGACTGCCACGCTGTAAATATCTGTTGAAAGCCTGCCGCTCACTTTATCGTGCTGTAACTGAAATGAAAGATAGCCTTTTGCGGTGGATGTGATCTTATAATAATCGGTATCAGATGCAGAGGAAATGCTTCCCGTAATCGTCTGACCTAATCTGTCATAATTATCTGCTGTGGCAATCGTATTATTTTGTTCTGTCTCACAATAGGTATCTTCATACAGTACGCTGAAGCTGTAAGCTGCAGACCCGACTGTAAGTACTCCGGTTCCGGTAATCTGTACATAATAGGTACCGGCTTCCAGTCCTATCTTAGCTGTCTGATTCTGTGTATCCTGCATTCCGCTTGTTACAGTGACTAACCCACCAACCTGATCGGCAATAAAATCAATCCTCCAGGCCGTACTGTTGCTTGCGCTCGATAAATTCGCATGTGCAAATTTCAGTTGTACCATACCGGCTTTGCTCATCGTAAATTTATACCAATGTGTAACAGATGTTCTGGATGTCGTTGCATTATAAGTTGTATTCAGTCCAATCGATGTTGCTGCCGCATAGGTACTTCCCGGAGTCACATTTCCGTCCTTCTTTAGAATATCTTCACTTTCTTCTTTCTCCGTGTCTGCCGCTTCGGTATCCCCGATGAGTGCCTCTGTACTTTCTGTATCGTCAGTCATCTCTGAATCTTCTGTTGCCTGCGTACTCTCTGTATTTTCAGTCGTCTCAGGAATTTCTGTACTCTCCGTATCTGTCGGCATCTCAGAATTTTCTGTACTCTCTGTACCTGCCGGTATCTCAGAACTTTCTGTACTCTCTGTATCTGCCGGTATCTCAGAACTTTCTGTGCTCTCCGTATCTGCCGGTATTTCAGAGGTTTCTTCTGATTCAGTAGTTTCTGTCACTTCTGCTTTGCTCTCTGTTCCGGCTTCTTCTGTCTCAGCTTTTTCTCCAGCTCCGGTTTTTTCCGTTGTTTCAGAGTCTTTCATAGCCTCCGCCGACTCCGGAACCTCTGTCAGTTCCGTAAGTTCTGTTACCTCTGTTTCATTCTGCCCACCGGCTGCATATACCACCTGCTCCGCCGGAACCGCTGTCATGCAAAGACTTAATGCCATAAGCCATGCAGCAATTCTTTTCCCTGCCTGATGTCTTTTTTTCATTTGGATCTTCCTCCTTGTTTCTCAAACAAACCATTTCCAAAATCTGATATCACAAATTATTTATATTCTGTGCTGAAACTGTCTCCCGCACATTTTATGATCTTGCCTGATTCATTCTCAAATACTGTTTCCTGTCCATCCAAATAATACTGATTTTCCTGATAATAAGAATCGCCATACAATACTGTAATATACTTGATTCCAAGTTGATTTAAATTATCGAGATTTTCTTTCGGATTAAAATTCCATGTATAACAATCCGTAGACTTCTGTTTGGTTTTCTGCCGGTAAATGATAAAATCAAGGCAGGATTCCTTTGCTGCCATCAAAGGTACCCTTTCATTCTTTAAATGTTTCTTCACATACTTATACAGTTCTAATTTTCCCTCATCATAACCATTTACATATGGAAGTATCTTGCACCAGCTTTCTCCCGGGAATGTCAGGATCGCAGCACGTTCATTTTCATACACCGCTTTACACAGTGAAAAATAATTTTCATACTGCTGATAGATCTTATCCTCTTTATCCACAAAAATCTTCGTGATGCCATTTTTATCCATCTTGACAAGAATATCCATCAGTTCTCTGTTATACGGCTTATATTTTCTCGTATTCTGAGCCCGCATGCCATCAAACCAGTAAAAAGTCCTGTCATCAGCCACCAGCGCCGGGATCTTATCATCATCGAGTTCCTCTGCCGCATAAGACATCACTTCCATAAGATCTGGTAAAATCGTGTATTCCCCATAGTCTTTCTGTGATGTATCTAGATTATTCCAATAGATTGCCAGAAAATGTTTCGGTACGGATGCCTCATTATATCCGGGATCAAATTCCCACATGTTCATATCATAATTTGTAAAAGTAAATAACGCAAGTATTCCAATAAATCCAACATATGCATAAAATCCTGCAAGCTGTTTTTCATCTGCAAGGATATCTGCTGCCATCACGCAAAGCAGCCAGCCGAACAGCCAGAGATTATAGTAGATCTTAAAATAATAATAAAATGACATCATGTGATTTATCAGAAATCCGTACATCACACAGGTGCATACCACCATAAAAAGTGCCATCACAGGGATCGCCGCCGGATATTTCTTTTTTTTCAGCAGATAAAACAGTACGATAAATGCTGCCGGTATGAAATAGATCAGATCTGCATACACGGAATGATACATTCCGCCCGCCTTGCTGACGTAAGTTATCATCTTGTCAAAAGAGCCGCCCCATTTATCCATAAATAAGACAAATACTGCTGCCGCTGCAATGACTACGACAACCAAAAATCCTGCTATCATTTTTTTGTTTATCTTTTTTTGCCGGATCGCGAGTACAAATAATGCCAGGATCACCGCCGCTGAATTGAGCGGGATAAACAGTGCATTACAACATGTATTTGCGTACAATGCAAACAGCAGTAAGATCACATTGCACTTATAATTTTTCGGATACCGCTCCAGCAGAAGCAGGGCATAGACTAAAAGCATCAGTATCATAACACCAATACTCCAGTATACAAATCCGCCTGTCATGTAACTGTATGCAGGATATCCCCAGAAATATCCCAGTGCAAACACCGGTGCAAAAATCCGCACGATCTTTTTCTCACTGACCGTGAGCATCAGTACATAACACATCCACACTTCCAGCACATGCATGAAAATATCCGCAAAAATAAACGCTTTATAATATTTTGAAACGATCAGAATCGGACTGAATATCTCAATAAACATTGCATTGACAAATGCAGAAAAATAAATGTGCTTGCCTAAGACTCCCTGCTTTACAATGACCATTGCATCATTAAAATGATTTGCCGGATCTGAATTGATATAACTCAGCCGCAAATATGGAGTAAACATATGTAGTGAAACTGCAATCACGATTCCTGCAAGAACTGCTAATACAGCAATATCTGTTATCCTCACAAATATCCGCTGCATTTTTTTCTTTTTAATGATCATTCCCCATAACAGGAGCACCGCTGCCGCCATTGAAATACATGTGGATTTAAGATTCACCGGTATTCCCACCAGTTGAAACATGAACGCCCAAAACGACTGATAACAGAAAATAGCCATAATTCCCATCACTGCCACTTTTATCATATTGATCTTTCCATCAATTTTCGGTACCAGTATTATCCCCATTAAAAATGCAAGAAAGAGCAGCACAAAAATTACTGATATTATCATATGTAATCCTCATTCACAAATATTTTTTTCACATCTGCAGTAAATTGCTGATGTTCATTTCTAATATAACTTCTGTAACCGTCAAAATCAACCTTGTGCACATCAAAATTACAGATACAATCCCTGATGCATGATATAATATCTTCTTTTTTCGCACATGACTCATCAAATTTATATGTTTCCGGAATACATACATCCTCCGCGAATGCCGCGGCTCCCCTCTTTCCAGTGATAACGATACAGCCGGAAATTGCCGCCTCCCTTGGTATTCTGTCTTTCCCCGGATGATTTCCAAAATCGATATAAACCTTGCTTTTACTCATGCAGGAACGCATCTCTTCCGTCGTCATCCCGATCAGCGGTACCCACCTGAGATCCTGTGCCATCTCACGGAGCGCCTTTGTGAATGCAGCCCCTTTTTTGGGATTATAAAGGACTACATCTTCTTTCTTTTCGCGAAGTGCCGCTTCTTCCCCGGCAAGGTAAATATCATTTACATAATCAGACAGATAACGTACCTGCTTCCCGCTAATCCCGATCGTTTCCAGATAATGGATCGCATAGTAAGACTGACACAGATGCATCTTTGCCTTTTTTACAAAATCCGTTTTATCTTTCAGTTTTCCGGTGAGCAAGGCTTTTATGGCGCGCAATGTGCCATTTGCACGCCTTCTATCCACAAAACTGTTATGAATCAGATAGTTATCCACAGAAAGCCACCAGATATACACGGAAAGATTCTGATATCTCGCCGTTCTCTCACAGTAAATCTCCGGCACAACTAAAATATTTCCTTTTTCATCCTCTATCTCTTCCTCACGCAGATAACCGTCCGTATATTCCAGAAAAGCGGGATTCATGCCAGGATGTTCTTCTGATATCTCAGTATAAACAATTCCTGCAGGAACTTTCACATCCGTCAGGGTCTTTACAAGCTGATGCAGAAGTTCTGTTCCGCCGGTCTTTACATCCGCCGGACATAATACGTAGATCATTGTTTTTCTCTCCTTAATAATGTCTGCTTATACTCCATGCAAACTGGATTGCGAAGCATAATGCATAAAGCAAAATATGAGACCACCCCTGTCACTACTGTTGCTGCAAGCCGCAGAAATTCTCCATTTACCATGCTCATGACAATCCATGTAAGTGCCCCCATAAAAGCTACCGCGATCACGGTTTTTGCCAAATATCCTCTTCTTAATCTTACCTGAATGTGTTTCACGGAAAAACATACACAGCAGACAGTAACCAGTGCTTCGCTGATGACCGATGCCGCTGCCGCACCATTCTGGGCAAACCGCGGAATCATGGAAAAATTAAGACAGACATTTGACACTGCCCCAACGATCGTACAGAAAAGAAGCTTTTTTTCCTCTCCAAATGTTAAAAGCACCTGTGTCCCAAATAAATTGCTGAACCCAAGCGCGAGCGTTAAAAGTGCCGCGATCCGGAGTGTCTCCCCTGCCGGTGCAAAACTTTCGCCAAACATCACGACCATCAGATCATCTGCTGTCAGCATCAGCCCCACACAACATGGCAGGAACAAAAACAGCATGATCTCAAATACCCTGCTTACGATCCGTCCACACGATTCATCATCACCTTCCATATGATACTGGCTTAAATGCGGAAGTAATGTTCCCCCGATTGCTGTAATGACTGTAATGATGATCTTCACGACTTTCATCGCATTTGTATAATAACCAACGTTTTTTTCATCACACAAAAGTCCAAGCATCGTGGTGTCTAACATCGTATAAAGTTCGATCGCGACTGTCGTTCCGAGCATGATAAAGATCGGTTTCATATGCGGCAGGATCTTTATGCCATGGCATGTCAGACGGATACCAAACTTTCTTAACTGCAGCATATTGATAATATAATTTGCCCCTGTCGTCAAAACGATCACAAGCATATACCGCACATAATCTTCACTGCTCCGGATAAACACAAAGATTGCCGCAAGTGAGATCACTTTTACAACAAAACTGCGGATTGCAATATATTTGAATGCCTCCTGCCCCTGATAAAACCAGTCTACATTAAACGCATTAAATATGATCAGAAGTCCTGCCGCAAGTGAGATCATCTTACGTGAAGAAAAATACGGCAGATTCAGGATCAGTGCATAATACAGTGCCGTACAGATCAGCGTGGAGATCAGATTGATAAAAAAGAGAGACGAAAAAAGTTCCTTTGTCTGCTCCTCATCCTTACGCCTTCTTGCAATCTCCCTGATCCCGTAATTGGGGATTCCAAGGGACGCTGCCAGTACAAAATACTGCGCGATATTCTGTGCATATGCAACTTTTCCGACTCCATCCGACATCAGTACCCTTCCAAGGTATGCTGCAGAAACCAGCGGAAAAAGCGCATCCAGGAGTTTATAAATTACATTGTAAACTGAATTTTGAAATAATCCGTCATGTTTACTCATATTTTTTCATCAGTGCCAGAAATGCCCGATACGACTTCGTGATATTCCCGAAATAAAAAATCTTCGCATCACAAAAATCCTGCATCACAAAATTTGTGGACACTGCCTCCTTGTGCATGCAGCCAATCTCCGGTGCATACAGTAATGTCATGCCGTATTTTCCGGCAAGGTAATAAAGGATCTCCTCCTCCGCATAGAGAAATGTCCCATCATAAAATCCGTCCATCTGTTTGAAAAAATCTTTCGAAAAAACAAGACAGCAGCCATGTAATAGAACATCCTTCATCCGCTCGTCCACGCGGCTGTCCGCCGATACGGACTTTCCGTCCTCCTCACGCGTGGTAAGATTCTTACTGCCATCTTTGACATCGCGCCCCGTTTCATCCGACACGACACCATAATGGCCTGCAATGGCTTTCTTTAAATGAAACAGTTTGATCAGCTGGAACATCTTACATTTCGCCCAGGAAACCAGGATCTGTTTCCGCATATAATTTAACGTGTACTGCCTGTTTCTCGCCACCGGATTAAAATGTCTGGTGCGGCTTGCATCCACAATATCCCCGCCTAAAATATCAAAGCGCTCTTCCTTATAGATTTCCCGCAGCTTCTCACAGTAATCTTCCTGTTCAAAAATAATATCGCTGTTTGCCGCCACGATAAAATCCGGCTCAAAATGAGACCTTGCATACCGGATGCCAAGATTGTTGCCGCGTGCAAATCCAAGGTTTTTCTCACTTGCGATCACATGCACTCTTTTCTCCCCGGCAAATTCTTCCCGAAGCGACTCCTCACTGCCATTGCCGGAACCGTTGTCCACTAAAACAATGCGGATATCCTGCCCCTGCTGCGTCTTTAGAATGGACTCCGCACATGCGGCCGCCTCACGCCAGGTCTTATAATTTAAAATCACAAAACAGATCGTTCCCATATAAATCCTCATTCAAATATTGCGATGATCATGCCGGCTTTCTACGCGCCGGAGTATCTCGTCTTTGTTCCAAGTATAATACGGATATACGGTGTAATGGAACGCACAATGGCCGTTCCAAGTCCGAAGTTTTTATGCAGAAAATGGAACCAGTCGCGGAATGGAAGTCCCTTGCGGCTCTCCTTTAGACGGATCCGTTCCATGCGCGGCAGCGTCTCATCCTGCCAGGTTTTCTGCAGTGTATTATCATTGCACTCGCCGACAAACTTTGGATAAATATGAATTTTATATCCAAGTTTACTGATCTGTAACCCGTAATCAAAATCACCGATACTGTGCTGGTAAAATGGATCGATCCCGACTTTTTCAAAGATTTCACGCGGAATGATGGCACAGTTTGCATTGAAGGTATCACAGTTTACCTCCGGCGCATCCGGGCCTAATTTTTTGTATTTGATCCCTTTGGTGTATTTGATACCGCCGTAACTCAAACCGCCGTTTTCGCCACAGATCGCACCGACTGTAACCTCATCCTTTTTCAGATGTGGTGCCATCTCATCAAAAATGCCCGGGAAGAACTTTGTATCATCATTCATCAGCATATAGTAGTCGTAATCCATATGCGTATTTTTGATGTGTTCGATCGCCTTGTGCATGCCGCCATTCCAGAAATTGCTTCCGTCTCCCTCGATCAGGTCGATCTGATATGTGCCGTCATTGCGCATCTGCTTTAACATCTCACGCGTTCCGTCAGAACTATTGTCGTCTAAGATCACATAGTCAAACGTGACGTCTCTATTTTCTGAGAGTGTTGCCATGCCCCGCTTTGTCAGTTCTTTTCTGTTAAAACAGGTAAAAATTGCAAGTATCTTCATAATTTATTTCATCCTCATTTCCAGACAGCCTGTTTTGCCTGCCATTCAAATGTTCTATGCCTGTCCGATATAGTTTTTCCGGAATACCACATGGTAGATCCGTTTGATCAGATTCGGCTGTGACTCATGGATCAGTGCTTTTTTCATCGCCTTATGGAGCTCCGGTTTTTCACAGATCTCCTGTGGGAATTCTGTGATCCTGTGATCTGTCATCAGTTTATGGTCGAATACCGGTCCCTTTTCATTGCCGCAGTGGATCCCGGTGCCATCCCAGCCTTCATTGCTGACTAAAGACTTTGTCGGGGATAAGATCAGTCCCTGTTTCCGGAAATTCGTCCAGTACCAGCGGATCGCCCAGGAGTTGGTCTTTTCATCGGTTTTCTGCATTTTCATGATCTTGTAAAAATCATAGGTATTGTCATAATTAAATGCTTTGCGCAGTTTTTTATCGGAAACCATATCCGTCCAGTCGTCGCAGTCCGCATCGAAATACTTCCAGCGGTCGCTCCAGGTCGCCCACGACCAGCTTGTGCCTGAGAGCGTGTTAAAATAGGACTCACACGGGTAGGAAAAAGTATCCCCGAAATGGGAGAACCCTGTGATTCCGGTCACTTTCTGTTCGTTCTGGTAACGGTCTAATCCGTCATTCATAAACAAAAGAAAATAGCGGTTTGTGACAAGGTCATCCTCTAAAACGATCACTTTTCCATATTTATTTACAATCGCAGTCACACCCTCAATCACATTTTTTGCAAGACCGTAGTTCTGTTCCCTTGCGGTCAGTTCCACCTGACGGAATCCCTGCACGGACTTTACATAATCACGGATTTCCTGCACTTTTCCTTTATCTGCATCTTTTTTTGCCGCATCGGAAAATACATACAGATCTGTTTCTGCTGCAAGTTCGTTTGCTGCAAGTGCCTCGATGGTGCACTTTGTATGTTCCGGCCGGTTGTAGGTAAACAAAATTACCGGAGCCAGACTTCTCGTCTCTTCCATTCTTTTTCGCCCTTTCTATGCCTGCTGTTTTACCCAGCCTACATATTCGCGGATTCCTTCGGTAAGATCCGTCTTTTTCTCGTAGCCAATTTTTTTGAGCAGGGAAATATCCGCACGCCAGTTCTGTGGATCGCCGACTTTCGTCTCCCCGTTAAACCGCACGATATCCGTTTTTTCTCCAAGCTGTGCGGCATAAATCTCAGCAAGTTCCCGGATAGACACTTCCTCGCCGTTTGCAACGTTAAAGATCTCCTCCGGTCCCTGATATCCTAAGATCAACTCTAAGGCACGCAGAATATCGGAAATATGGATAAAATCACGCGTCTCATTTCCGGTTCCGAACAGATCGATCCGTCCGGTATTTAAGTATTTCTGATAAATATCCCACAAAAGCTGTTTGCGCAGTCCGCTTCCATATGCAGAAAAGATACGCACACAGCGGATATGGTAACCATGTACCCTGTTATAATAGCTGCAGAGTTCCTCGCCCATCTGCTTGTGCACGCCATATGGTGAGATCGGTGCCAATGCATCTTTTTCCGTGATCGGAAGCTGCTTTGGATTGCCATAGACACCTGCACTTGATAAGAAAATGATTTTCGGTCTTTTTTCAAATGATTTCAATGCCAGAAGCAGCTGGTATAAACTGTGCAGATTGCCGTCTAAGTCTGCCATCGGATTTACAATGGATGCTCCGACATTGGCACTGCCGGCACAGTGTAAGATCACATCCGGCTGCACTCCGGTAAATATGTTGGCAAGTTCCTGTGAGTCTTTGGACATGTTGCACTGATAGTAGTGGATTTCTGCCCCGTCCTCACAGTAACGGTCGGCTAAGTCGATGCCGGTGATCTCGTAATCTTTGCTGAAATATTCCATGGCGCATCTTCCGATAAAACCGTTTACGCCGGTAATGATCATTTTTTTCATGGGCGAACCTCCTATAAAAATACCCTTTCAAGTGCCCTCGAGTACTCTCTCGCCTCGCGGTACATATTTGCGATGCCCTGTTCCATGTTACCGGCATATTCGGCTTCATGCTCCGGCAGGGATGCGCGCGCTGCAGTGCGCGCGATCGTTTCGGCAAGCTGTTTCGGGTCGTGTGGATCAAAGAGAACACATTTTTTGTTCTGCTGTTCCTGATGTACCGGGATGTTTGACAAAAGTACAACTTTATCAAGTACTTTCGCATCCTCTAATACGGTTCCCCAGCCCTCACAGAGTGACGGCTGTACGATAAACTGTGCGTTTTTCATGATTGCAAGCTGTTCGGTACGCTCTACAAATCCCAACAGTTTTATATTAGCACAAACCGTGTCTGATTCCATAATTTTTCTTAATTTATCGATATATTCCGGGTTACGGTAATCTTTCAGATTGCCGGTAAATACAAAATCATAGTCACATAATCTGCCCTCTTTCAGGAGACATTCGATTGCTTCTACCATAACGATATGATTTTTATGCTGCCAGAACTGGTTTGGAATATAGATATAGTTTCTCTTTAAGTCAAATTTGTCACGGACGCTCTGCTCTAATTCCGGTGTGATGGCGCACACTTCCGGTTCGATGTAAGATACAAAATGAACTACCTCGACCGCGCATCGGTGTCCCGGATAGAAACGCTCTAAATCTCTCGCCGCATCAAAACTGCTTAAAACCATTGGATTATCGCTTCCTGTCATGGCAAGATCATTTTTTTCTTTGTGTGCTAACTCCTCTGCGCCGAAAAACTCCGGCAGGGTTCTGTGCTGAAAGTCAGGTATCCAGAAGATACCTTTCTTTTTAAAGAGTTTTCCGATCTTGTTGAGCTCTAAAGCATAGCAGTATTTCACTCCGCCAAACCAGATCAGACGCATCTCATAAAGTGCCAGTTTTATTTTATTATTTCCATCATAGACACGAATATCTACATTTACATTTTCTTTAAAACAGTCAAAAATATCGGCATGTTCCGGATCGATCAAAAGCACCAGCGAAAAACGTTCCATGATATTTTCGTTCTGCAGGCAGCTGAACATAATGTTCTTAATATAATAAAGTCCGCCGATCCATCCTCTGTTTCCAAGTCCGTTAAATAAAATCTTTTTTTTCATATTATTCCTCATTTTTGAGCAACTTGT
>OODH01000686.1_pt1 | contig 25489 bp, 13 predicted proteins | sample 1671391 | NCBI WGS metagenome assembly OODH01 (sample SAMN06348152, study PRJEB24527) | human gut metagenome | biome: human gut; feature: ankylosing spondylitis patient; material: feces | host: Homo sapiens | place: China | collected 2015-10 | reverse complement strand
TGCATGATACGTGGATTGTTTCTGCGTCAGGGCTTCGTGCGCCTCCGTATGAATTTGATTTATAATTTATGATTTATGATTTATGTGTTGATGATATAAATCATAAATCATGAACCTTCTTTTATTCATAACTCATAAATCAAAATTCATACATCATAATGAAAAAAATATATTTAGTGTGGGTGATTTTCGCCTACATCCTGGCAGGTTGCAATGGCAATACTGCGGCACATGGAGAGCATGAACATGAAGCCCACGAACACGAAGAAGGACACGACCACGATCACGAAGGGCATGATCATGAACATGAGGGACATGATCATGAACATGAAGAGACCGGAGAAGGACATGCCGGTGAAATTTCGTTTAAAAAAGCATTGGCGGAAGCAGTCGGATTGCAGACGTCTAAGGTTGAGCCGGGTGTTTTTACCGATGTGATCAAAACAAGCGGGCGGGTGATGGCTGCGCAGGGAGAGGAGTCGACTGTGGTGGCTACGGTTCCCGGTGTGGTAACATTCGGCAACCTGTCATTTGTCGATGGAACAGCTGTTCGCAAGGGACAGGCTATTCTGAGTCTTGCTTCGAGCAGTTTGTCTGACGGTAATGTGGCGGCTAAAGCCAAATATGCGTATGAGAATGCAAAGAAAGAATATGAACGTATGGAAACCCTGGTAGGGGATAAGATCGTTTCTGCCAAAGACTTTGAACAGGCACGTCTGAATTACGAGAATGCGAAGGTGGCTTGGGAAGCGGTAGCAGGAAAACAGACTGCTAACGGTGTGTCGGTTGTTTCGCCAATAAACGGTTATCTGAAAAACTTGCAAGTGAAAGAGGGTGATTATGTGACGGTAGGCCAGCCGTTGGCCACGATTTCGCAGAATAGCCGCCTGGTGTTGCGTGCGGAGGTTTCAGAGAAATATTACAACTACTTGCCATCTATACAGTCCGCTAATTTCCGTACGCCGTACGATAACGTGACTTATAAATTGTCCGATCTGCGTGGACATCTGCTTTCTTATGGCAAGGCCTCCGATACTAACTCTTTTTATGTTCCGGTTACATTCGAGTTTGATAATAAGGGAGCTATTATTCCCGGCTCGTTTGTCGAGATCTATCTGCTTACGGCTCCGATGCAGAATGTCATCAGTGTCCCTGTTTCCGCCCTTATCGAGGAGCAGGGTGTTTATTCAGTCTTTGTTCGCGTGCATGAAGAAGCCTATAAAAAGGTTCCTGTGACATTAGGTGCCGACAACGGCTCCGAAGTCCAGATATTGAGCGGCCTGAAAGCAGGTGACGAAGTTGTGACGGTCGGTGCTTACCAGATCAAGCTGGCTTCTGCTTCTAATGCAATTCCCGCACATACACATAATCATTAATGAATTGACAATTAAAAAAGATTATGCTGAATAAGATAATATATTACTCGCTGCATAACAGGTTGGTTGTATTGATCTGTTCCCTGCTGCTGCTGATTGCCGGTACGTATACCGCTTTCCATACAGATGTGGATGTGTTCCCGGATTTGAATGCGCCGACCGTTGTCATTATGACGGAGGCAAACGGTATGGCGCCAGAAGAGGTAGAGCGTCTGGTTACTTTTCCGGTAGAGACGGCTGTGAATGGTGCGATGGATGTGCGTCGTGTCCGTTCGTCTTCTACGACGGGTTTTTCTGTTGTGTGGGTTGAATTCGATTGGGGAACGGATATTTACCGGGCTCGCCAGATCGTTTCCGAAAAGTTGGCTGTCGTCAGTGAGAGCCTGCCGGAGAATGTCGGGAAACCGACGCTGGGCCCGCAGTCTTCCATTTTAGGGGAAATGATGATTATCGGGCTGACGGCTGATGATAGTAAGAGTGGTTCACGAATCGCCCCTACAACCCAAATGGACCTGCGTACGATTGCCGACTGGACCATCCGTCCGCGATTACTCTCGACGGGAGGAGTGGCACAGGTTGCCGTGATCGGTGGCGATATCAAGGAGTACCAGATATTGCTTGATCCCGCCCGCATGAAGCACTACGGTGTAAGCTTGGGTGAAGTTCTGGCCGTTACCCGCAACATGAACCGGAATGCCAATGGTGGTGTCCTTTATGAATATGATAACGAATACATCATCAGGGGTGTTCTTTCTACTGCGAATGCCGAGGAGATCGGAAAGGGAGTTGTAAAGATTGTCGGAGATTTCCCTGTTTTGTTGGAAAATATCGCAACAGTGAAGATTGGCAGCAAAAGTCCGAAGCTCGGAACTGCTTCCGAACGGGCGAAACCTGCCGTGTTGATTACGGTCACCAAACAACCGAACACCAGCACGATCGACTTGACGGAAAAGTTAGACGCGATTATGGCGGACTTGCAGAAGAACCTGCCTGCTGATGTGCACGTTTCGACCGACATATTCCGTCAGAGCCGCTTTATTGACAGCTCTATTAATAATGTGAAGAACAGTCTGTTCGAAGGCAGTTTCTTTGTTGTTATTGTTCTGTTCCTGTTCCTGATGAATATCCGTACAACGGTGATTTCGCTGGTTGCCTTGCCTCTTTCCTTGTTAGTTTCCATACTGACATTGCATTATATGGGATTGACTATTAATACTATGAGTTTGGGAGGAATGGCGATTGCTATCGGTTCGCTGGTCGATGATGCGATTGTTGATGTGGAGAATGTATATAAACGGATACGGGAAAATCGTTTGTTGCCTTCCGATCAGCAACGTTCCATTTTGGAAGTCGTGTTCGATGCATCTCGCGAAGTACGTATGCCGATTTTGAATTCGACGCTCATTATCGTGGTCAGCTTCGTGCCCCTTTTCTTCCTGAGCGGGATGGAAGGGCGTATGCTGGTGCCGCTGGGGATCGCCTTTATTGTTGCGCTGTTTGCCTCTACGGTCGTGGCGTTGACATTGACCCCCGTGTTGTGCAGCTACCTGTTGAACCGGAAGCCTACAGACAAGAAAGTAGAGAAGGAGGCATGGGTGGCCCGCAAGTTGAAAGAATTGTATGGTAAAGCCTTGAATGGAGCATTGGCACATAAAAATATGGTGTTAGGGTGTACGATTGGCCTGTTTCTTGTTGCATTGGGAATGTTCTTTACGCTGGGACGTAGCTTCCTGCCGCCATTTAACGAAGGTTCGTTTACGATCAATGTAAGCTCTCTTCCGGGCATTTCCCTCGAAGAATCGGATGAGATGGGACGACGGGCAGAAGAATTGCTGATGCAGGTTCCCGAAATCCAGACTGTTGCCCGCAAGACCGGACGTGCCGAGCTTGACGAGCATGCTTTAGGGGTAAACGTATCGGAAATCGAAGCTCCGTTTGTCTTGAAAGACCGTAGCCGCGATGCGGTTATGAATGATGTCCGTAAGAAATTGTCTACCATTAGTGGAGCTAACATCGAAATAGGACAGCCTATTTCTCATCGTATCGACGCCATGCTCTCCGGTACGGAGGCGAATATCGCAATCAAATTGTTTGGTACGGACTTGAATCTGATGTTTACGGTCGGTAACCAGATCAAGGAGGCTATACAAGGAATCCCCGGTCTGGTGGACTTGAAAGTGGAACAACAGATCGAGCGTCCGCAGCTTACCATTACACCGAAGCGTGAGTTGATGGCACAATATGGCATCACGTTGCCGGAGTTTGAGGAGTATGTCAATGTCATGCTGGGGGGCGAAGCTGTCAGCCAGGTGTATGACAATGGCAAGACATTTGACCTGACGGTAAAGACTTCGGATGAAAGCCGTGCCACAATGGAGGATATCCGTAATCTGATGATCGATGCGGGTGGTAAGAAAGTCCCGTTGAGCTATGTCGCCGAAATCCGTTCCGTGACAGGTCCGAACACGATCAATCGCGAGAATGTGCAGCGTAAGATCGTGATCAGTGGTAATGTTTCCGAGCGCGACCTCCGCAGCATCGTCAATGAGATACAGCAGAAGATAGATGCTTCCATCCAGTTGCCTGAAGGCTATCATATCGAATATGGCGGGCAGTTCGAGAGTGAACAGGCTGCCAGCCGTACGTTACTGCTTACTTCGCTGATGTCTCTGTTGGTGATCTTCCTGTTGCTCTATAATGAGTTTAAGAATGCGAAAGAGAGCGGGGTTATTCTGTTGAACCTACCGTTGGCGTTGATCGGGGGCGTGTTTATCTTGAAGCTGACTTCCGGCGAGGTGAGTATTCCGGCTATTATCGGTTTCATTTCCCTGTTCGGTATTGCCACTCGTAACGGTATGTTGCTGATCAGCCATTACACGCATCTTCGGACTGTAGAGAATGTACCGTTGAAACAAGCCGTCCTGCAAGGTTCTATGGACCGTTTGAATCCTATCCTGATGACGGCGCTCAGTTCGGCTCTCGCGTTAATCCCGCTTGCGCTGAACGGCGATTTGCCAGGCAACGAGATACAAAGTCCGATGGCGACCGTTATCTTAGGAGGTCTGCTGACATCCACTTTCCTGAACGGCTTCATCATCCCGATTGTTTATTTATTAATGAATAAAGAAGATAAAGAATGAAACGATTCATATTAACAATAGCATTGCTTTCTTCTGCATTGGTGGCCGGGGCGCAAACTTCCATCGAGGAAGTGCTCCGGAGTGTAGAGACCAATAACAAGGAATTGCAGGCAAACCGTCAGATGGTGACGGCACAAAAGTTGGAAGCCAAACTGGACAACAACCTGCCTGATCCTACCGTTACTTATTCCCATTTGTATGGAAACAAAGAGGGAATGGGATTCACCGGTGAATTAGTCGCTTCGCAATCATTTGACTTCCCGTCTTTATATATGCAACGGAACAAGCTCTCCAAGCAGAAGGGCGAAAACTACGACCGACAGGGCGAAGAAGTGCGCCAGCAGATTTTGTTGCAAGCCAAAGAAGCTTGCCTGGACTTGATCTTTCTGAATCAGCAAAAGAACCTGCTGGATATCCGTCGGAAAAGCGCCGAACAGCTTGCCGCACTCTATCAGCAACGCTTGGAACAGGGTGATGCCAATATTTTGGAAACGAACAAGATCGAACTTGAACTTTTGAACGTCCGTAACGAGGTACGCATGAACGAAGCGGCCCGTGTGAATAAACAGCGGGAACTAGAAATGCTGAACGGGGGGATTGCTATTCAGTTGACTGATACGGCTTACGAGGTTGTGGAGCTTCCGCTCTCGTTTGCTGATCTGCGCCAGGAAATCTTGGAGAATGATCGGCGTCTGTTGTCTTTGCAAAGTGCGAAGGCCGTATCATCGAGACAAATCAGTGTCAACAAGACGATGGGGTTGCCTTCGTTTGAGTTGGGTTACCGTATGAACCCATCTTCGGGTGGCGAACGTTTCAATGGCTTTTTGGTCGGCATCAGTATTCCTCTTTTCTCAAACCGCAACAATGTGAAACAGGCGAAAGCACAGAACCTTTACACCGATTTGCAACTGGAAAGCACGATGACGGCGGTAGAGAATGAATTGCTCCAACTCTATAACCAGTCGGTAGCCTTGAAGACTTCCATCGACGAGTATGGCGAAGTGCTGGAGAGCCAGAATAACCTGGCGTTGTTGAATAAGGCGATCCAAGCGGGACAAATCTCGATGATCGAATATTTTGTAGACGTCACCACGCTCTATCAGAGTATGCAGAATCATATGCAGTTGCAGAATGAATACCAGAAGGTGATGGCGCAACTGTATAAGTTCAAACTATAGAGTTGATATCAGGACTCATTAAAAAGCAGTCTTGATCAGAAGGGAGGTTGTTCATATATGGGTAACCTCCCTTTTTATTGATTTTTGAGAAAAATCCACATTACTTGCTTTTACTTAAGGAGTTGTTTGACTTATCTTTGTAAGTAGAATATTAATCGTATAAATAAAAATGAAGAAAAAAAGTATATGGGCTTTTGCTCTTATTGCTATGCTAACCTGCCTGGGAAGGCCTGCCGTTGCGTCAGACGGTGCTTTTGATCCGGTAGAGTATGTTAATCCTTTAATGGGGACGCAATCGTCGTTTGAGCTATCAACCGGTAACACCTATCCGGCTATAGCACGTCCATGGGGTATGAATTTTTGGACCCCGCAAACCGGTAAGATGGGGGATGGATGGGGGTATACCTATACCGCCAATAAAATACGTGGCTTTAAACAAACCCATCAGCCAAGTCCTTGGATCAATGATTACGGGCAGTTTGCCATCATGCCGGTTGTCGGTACTCCTGAATTTGATCAGGATAGACGGGCCAGTTGGTTCTCTCATAAGAGTGAGATAGCAAAACCGTACTACTATGAAGTCTATCTGGCAGAGCATGATGTGAAAACCGAACTGACACCGACTGATCGTGCTGCCATGTTTCGTTTCACTTTCCCGGAAAACGAACATTCCTATGTCGTAGTGGATGCGTTTGACAAAGGTTCCTATATCAAGGTGATCCCTGAAGAAAACAAGGTTATCGGTTATACGACCAAGAATAGCGGTGGTGTACCGGATAATTTCAAAAACTATTTCGTTATCGAATTTGATAAACCTTTCACTTATGAAGCAACTTTTGCCGATGCAACTTTGAAGGAAGGTGTTCGTGAGCAACAATCCGACCATGTCGGTGCCGTTATCGGTTTTAAGACGACGAAAGGCGAGATTGTACATGCAAAGGTCGCTTCTTCGTTTATCAGTTTCGAACAAGCTTCGCTCAATCTGAAAGAGTTGGGTTCTGACAATTTTGACACATTGGTACAAAAAGGCAAAGATGTTTGGTATAAGGAGTTGAGTAAGATCGAAGTGGAAGGTGGAACTCTGGACCAGTATCGGACGTTCTATTCCTGTATGTACCGTTCGCTTCTGTTTCCCCGTAAGTTTTATGAAGTAGATAAATATGGAAATATTGTCCATTATAGTCCTTACAACGGAGAAGTGAGGAGAGGATATATGTATACAGATACCGGATTTTGGGACACGTTCCGCGCTTTATTTCCTTTCTTGAACCTCATGTATCCTTCTGTCAACAAAGAAATTCAAGAAGGATTGGCAAACAGTTATGAAGAAAGTGGATTTTTACCCGAATGGGCCAGCCCGGGACACCGTCACTGCATGGTGGGTAATAATTCGGCATCTGTTGTGGCCGATGCTTATTTGAAAGGATGCCAGACAGAAAAGATCGATCTGTTGTATGAGGCTGTTCTGCACGGAGCGAATCATGTGCACCCCCAAGTTCCTTCGACGGGAAGATTGGGATATGAATATTACAATCAAAAAGGATATGTACCTTATAATGTAGGTATTAACGAGAATGTGGCGCGCACGTTGGAGTATGCCTATGATGATTGGTGTATTATGAGACTGGCGCAACAATTGAACCGGCCGCAGGAAGAAATCGATCTTTATCGGGAAAGGAGTAAAAACTATCGGTTCGTTTTCGATAAAGAGAACAATCTGATGCGCGGGAAAAACGAAGATGGTACATTCCAGTTTCCTTTCAGTCCGTATAAATGGGGTGATGCTTTTACCGAAGGCAACAGTTGGCATTATACATGGAGCGTGTTTCATGATGTGCAGGGACTTATCGATCTGATGGGAGGGAAGGAGAACTTTGTCTCCATGTTGGATTCTGTTTTTGTGGTTCCTCCTATTTATGACGATAGTTATTACGGGCAGTGCATTCATGAAATAAAGGAAATGCAGATTATGAATATGGGTAATTATGCACATGGCAACCAGCCTATCCAACATATGATTTATCTTTATAATTATGCCGGGCAGCCTTGGAAAGCGCAATATTGGTTAAGGGAAGTGATGGATAAGCTATATACTCCTTATCCTGACGGCTATTGTGGAGATGAAGATAATGGACAGACTTCTGCATGGTATATATTTTCTGCGTTGGGCTTTTATCCGGTATGTCCGGGCTCAGGGGAGTATGTGATGGGAGCTCCGCTCTTTAAAAAGGCGATTCTTACGTTGGAAAATGGAAAGCAGATCGTTTTGAATGCTCCTGACAACACGAACGAAAATAGATATATACGTTCTCTGAAAATGAACGGGAAAGAGTATAACCATAATTGGTTGAAACACGAGGAATTGATGGACGGCGCTGTTCTTGATTTCGATATGAGTCATACGCCTAATACAGAGCGCGGAATAAACGATGAAGATTTCCCGTATTCTTTGACTAACGAGGATAAGTAAGAATCAAATAAATCCCATGTACATTCGAGGTGTTCCGGTTCGGATAAACCGGAGGTGACCATGTTTTGACCTCATGAAAACTACTTTTTACTGCTTGATGAAAAGTAAAATCGGTGGAGGTGATCTTGATGGCGTGGTATAAAAAGTCTGAAAATTTAAGAGGTGAGTCGCATGATGAAGAGTGTTCTTATCTATGGAGTGCTGTTTTGGGTATTGGGTTGCTATAAGGCAGCCGGTCAAGAGGCGATAGGGCTTTATGACCTGCATTATACTTTGGAAACCGACTTGTCGACACCAAAGGGACGCAATTTCGCTTGGGACGATGTACATGTCGTTTCGGCTTTGCAAGGAATCGTCAATCGGGATGCTCCGCAACTATATGTCTTTTTTGTGGATAGGGATCAATTGGATATTGATAAATATTGGTTGAATAAGTATCGTAGGAAAGGGCAGTGGTTGTATCGAAAGGAAACGGTGACGTATAATACCATTGAAGACTTGGTGTCGGCTTACGCCGGATACATAAAGGGGGTGGTACTTTATGATGAGAGAGTTCCGTCCACAAGCAATGTCGCTTCTGCCGTTGCGGGTGCGGAAGACCTTTTGCCGATCCGTTATGATCTTGATTCCGAGAGTTTGTATAGTCGCTTAGTTTTGGGTGGTCCCCGATTGAAAGTAAAGCGTAGATTGATCAATGAAGATGGAAGTGTTATGTTTACGGGATCGGGGGTGATTCCGGGGACGAATCGAAACAGCACAGGCTCTATAAAAAACGATCCGTACATTTGGTATATAGAGAATTATATGAAAACCGGCAAGTGTAACACGGAATATGCCGCTTATTATCTGGATCAATATTGGAAACAAAATCCCGGTGCTACGGTACGGAATCATCATACGCTTTCTAATCATGATTTTTTCATTAGCAAGCGAGCTTTCTTTTTCGATTTATCACCGTGGGGAGACGAACCGGCAACAGACGAACCGACTCAAAAGGTAGGGACTGATTTGGCTACCCTTAAAGAAATGCTATTGTTGGCATACCAACAGAATAAAGGTGAAAAGTACTGCTATATAGGAGGGTTCCCCTCATGGGCATTTAAATATACGAAGCATGCCGGCGGTATCCACGACGATGTTCCTACGGAGTGGGAGTTTTTACGTCTTATCAGCGCTTACAACGCTTTTAAAGATGCCGATGCAATTGCAATCGGAGCGTTGGCGAATGCCTCTTTTTGGCAGCATTTCCCTTTGGAGGAACGGTATTCGCAACCGTGGGTTACTCATGAAGAGTTGAAGCAAAGAGGATTGTTGACCGAAGACGGTAAAGTCGACGTGAAAGGAAGGAACTTTCTGATATTTTATGTGGGGGATTATGATGCGTCATCGTGGGTGAGCCAATTTACCTCTCTTACTTGGGACGACCCCAATAGAGGAAAAGTCCCGATGATGTGGGCCATAAGTCCGGTATTACAGGAGCGCGTGCCTCATGTGTTACATAATTTTAGAAAAACGGCTACTAAGAATGATTATTTTGTCGCATCGGACAACGGAGCAGGATATTTGAGCCCCGGAATGTTACAAGAACCCAGACCTATTTCGGGATTACCTTCTGGATTACAATCGTGGGCGGAGCACTGCAAGCCCTATTATGAGAAATGGGGATTGAGCATTACCGGCTTTATTGTCGACGGTTATGCTCCCGGTTTGAATTGGGAAGGAATGGAATGCTATCGATCATTTAGTCCCAATGGAATCGTTCCTCAGAAACTATCTTCGTGGAGTATGCTTTTTGGAAATATGCCTGTGTTGAGGGCCGATTACGATATCAATGATGTCGAGCCCAAAGATGCTGCGGTGGCTATCGTCAATAGAATAAGGGAGAGAGAGGGGTTGCCTTTTCATTGGTTTAGAAATATAATAAAATCTCCCACGTGGTATGTAGAGGTAGTCGAGGAACTGAAAAAAATAGATGATAGTATCTGTTTGTTGGATGCCCCGTCTTTTTTTGAGCTTTTGCGGATTTATTTGAAGGAAACTGCTCCTTTTGCCGGTGGTACGGGGAGTAGGGAAGATCCGTTTCTTATTTCTACACCGCAACAGTTCGACCATATAAGGGAGTATAGAAGCCAATGCTTTCGATTGATTAACGACCTCGATTTTTCTGATTATGTCAGAGAAGATGGCCAAAGTTGGTGGCCTTTGGGCGAATGGGGAAGTGGAGATAATGCTATGGAGCGTTTTCGTGGCTTTTTTGATGGAGGTGGATATTCGATTAGGAATTTGTCGGTGGAACGAAAAGCTCATGACCTGAGTATTTTTGGAGTGACAGAAGGTGCAGAGATTATCAACTTGAAAGTTGAAAATTGCAGCATCATTGGAGAGGGGCGTTTAGGAGTTCTGACAGGCGCTACCTTTTCTACAAAGATAGAACAGGTCGATATACTCGATAGCCAATGCGAAAACCGATTATCGGATCATGGGTCGAATGCCGGAGGTTTGACAGGACCACTTTACCGGTCGGTGATAAAAAACTGTTCTGTGAAGGGTGGAAATGTTTATGCGAAGGATTGTGCGGGTGGTATATCCAGTTCCATGAGTAAAGATAGCGAAATCATCGATTGTTACTCGACTTGTCGGATAGAAGGAATTACGAATGTCGGAGGAATAACGGGAAAAGTGAATTGAAAAATGATACCTTTCGAATATTAATGTTTTGTTAATGTTTCGGTCGTAAAAAATCTACTTTATGTATGCTTGAATCGTGGATTCTTAATGTATTATTAATGTTTTTGTTAATATTATAATCTTACTTTTGTCTCACACACATAAAATGCTGTAATGAAAAAAGAACCTTTAATTGTATTCATTTCTATTTTATTTTTACTTGTATCGTGTAGAGTAAAAGACGAAAATATCGAATCGGCGATATTTTCTCCGGTAAATTATGTGGACCCGTATATAGGAACCGGCGGACATGGTCATACGTTTTTAGGAGTCGCTGCTCCGTTCGGAGCCGTGCAGATCGGTCCTAACAATATAAATAAAGGGTGGGATTGGTGTTCTGGCTATCATTACTCCGATTCGATTGTAATAGGATTTTCACATTTGCATCTCAATGGAACCGGTTGTAGCGACACGGGCGATTTGTTATTTATGCCATATACGGGGAAAATGCGTACGCAGCCGGGAACCCAAGATAATCCCTTATCGGGTTATGCTTCTTATTATTCTAAGAGTGATGAAACGGCTTTACCCGGATATTATGGAGTAGTATTGAAAACTCATCGTACAAAAGTAGAATTGACGGCGTCGGACCGAGTTGCCTTTCACAGATACACTTTCCCGAAGAATGTCGAAAAGTATGTGATGATTAATTTAAAGGATGCCAATGGCGACGATCGTCCTACCGATACATTTCTGGAACAAGTAAACGATACTACTGTCAGTGGTTATCGTTGTTCCTCTGGTTGGTCGAAGCAACAGCAAATCTATTTTACGGCTGTTTTCTCCGAACCGATACGTTTAGCTTTGTTTCACGATTCGATACCAGTACAAGGAAATGTTTTACAAGGTATCGACGTGAAGGGAAATGTAATTGTCGCATCTGATGTCGAGAAACTTGATGTGAAAGTGGGAATATCGCCGGTGAGTATGGAAAATGCGGCGGCTAATATTCGACAAGAAATCGCCGATTGGAATTTTGAACGGGTTGTAGATGAGACGACTGCCAAATGGAATGCCGAATTGTCCAAACTGCAAGTATCGATTACGGATACAGTGGCCAAACGTATTTTTTATACAGCTTTATATCATGCGTTTATACAACCGGCTATGTTCAATGATTGTAACAAGGAATATAGAGGTACCGACAAAAATGTGTATGGCGATCCGGGTTTCACCAATTATACCGTATTCTCATTGTGGGATACGTATCGTGCGGCTCACCCATTATATACGTTGGTACAGCCGGAGCGTGTTCCCGATTTTATTAATTCGATGTTGGCTATTTATGAGCAACAAGGACGTTTGCCGGTTTGGCATTTGTATGGTTCGGACACGAATGAAATGATAGGTATTCAGTCGGTTCCTGTTATAGCGGATGCTATATTGAAAAATATGAAAGGTTTTAATTACGAACGGGCTTATCAGGCAATGAAGGCTTCAATGATGTCTGATTATAAAGGATTATCGTATGTGACAAAACTTGAATATATTCCGGCAGATAAAGAGAAGGAATCGGTAGCTAAGGGATTGGAATATGCCATTGCAGATTGGGGAGTTGCACAAGTGGCTCGAAAGCTGGGTAAGGTAGATGACTATGAGTATTTTTCGAAGAGAGCTTTGGCATATCAAAAATATTGGGACAAGGATACCCGCTTTTTCAGAGGAAAGAATCAAGATGGTTCTTGGCTTACTCCGTTTAACCCTGTTCATTCAACTCATCGGAACGATGCTTATTGCGAAGGAAATGGTTGGCAATATACATGGTTAATCCCTCATGATGTGGAAGGTCTCATTTCTTTGTTGGGTGGTGATGACGCTTTTGTTTCGAAATTAGATAGTTTGTTTTCGGTTAATGCCGATTTGGGCGATGCGGCATCTCCTGATATTTCCGGTTTGATAGGGCAATATGCACATGGCAATGAACCCGGACATCATACCGTATATCTTTATTCGTATGCCGGATTGCAGTGGAAAACGGCGGAGAAGGTCGATTATATATTGTCACAAATGTATCATGATTCACCCGACGGGTTACAGGGTAACGAGGATTGCGGGCAGATGTCTTCGTGGTATGTGTTTTCGTCCTTAGGTTTTTATCCGGTCAATCCTTCTAATGGAATCTATGTTTTCGGCAGACCGATTTTTGATAAGGTCGCTTTGAAATTGCCAGAAAATAAGGTGTTTGAAATAAGGACGGTCAATAATTCAAGAGAGAACAAATATATTCAGTCGGTTCAGTTGAACGGTCGACCGTATGATAAGTCTTATATCTCTCATGCCGATATAGTGAATGGGGGAACATTGGTTATTACAATGGGAAATAAACCGAATAAGGATTTTGGGACGAATATGGATTGTCGTCCGAAATCCGCTATTAAATAAAGTGTTATTAATAATTTAAAGTTTTAATGTCATGGAAAAGAATGATTACAAAAAGATTGTAGTATCTTGTTTTTGCAGCATGATGCTGGTTTCGAGTGCTTGGGCACAGGAAAGTGATTTGTATGCCGGAGGTACTGGGTCAAAGTCAGATCCCTATTTGATTGAGACGGAAGCTCAGTTTGATGCTGTACGCGAGAATCGGGGCTCCTATTTTAAATTGATGGCCGATTTGGATTTTGCTTCTTATGAAAAAGAAGGCGGTTGGTGGCCGTTAGGAGAATGGGGAAGCGGAGATGGTTCGGACCAACGTTTTAGCGGTACGTTTGATGGTAATGGGCATAAGATTTCCAATTTGATGGCTAAGCATGGAGATGATACCGGTGCGCATGATATGAGTGTTTTCGGCGTTGTTGACGGTGGTACGATTAGAAATTTATTGCTTGATAATGTGACTGTCATTGGTGGCGGGCGTTTAGGTATCTTGACGGGATTAACTCGTAATGCTACGATTGAGCAAGTGGGAGTTATCAACAGTTCTTGTTCGAACATTGGAACAGGTTCTAATTCCAGCGGCCTCGTTGGGCCTTGTGCCGGTACTACTGTAATCACAGACTGTTATACGGCCGATTGTAATGTAATGGCTAAGTCTACTGATGGTGAGACCGGGGATGCCGTAGGTGGAATCGTTAGTTCTGGAAATGCCACAGTGATGTATTGTTATTCGACTTCTACTATCGAAGGTAAAACCAATGTCGGTGGTATTGTCGGTGCTAATGATGGTGGCGCGGTTATTTCCTGTTTGTCTTTGAACAAGGATATTATAGGCGAAGTCGAAGTGACACATCGTGTTGTAGGAAAGAGAAACGGTGGAGATGTTTCTGATAATTATGCCCACTCTTCGGTTTTATTGAATGGTCAAGCCGTAACAGAGGGAACGGGAATCGATACCGATAATGGAGAAACGGTAGAGGAACTGACCGAATCGTTTTATGCAGACGATATGGGTTGGGATTTTGATGAAATATGGACAATAGATCCCACTATTTCTCCTTATCCGGTATTTAAATGGCAAACAAGCACAAGTGGAGTTACAAATGTCGAAAAAGCCGCTTATAACGTTTATGTGACTACCGACGGTATCCGAGCAGAAGGTTTGAATGGAAATGAAATGATCTATGTCTATACGACGAATGGTGTGTTGGTGGCTAAACAAATAGCTGAAAATACAATAGAGAATATTTCTTTGACCGGGAAAGGTATCTATGTAGTCAATATCGTTTCAACCGGAGCTTCCCAAGCATTTAAGGTTGTAAAATAAAAAATCAAATAGGAGAGGATTCGCTTAGTCGGTCCTCTCCTTTCCTCTCTTTTTAAAATTCTAAAATTGCAATTGCTTGTTAAGGAAATGGTTGAATAACAATAATCTAACAGGACGCATGAAAAAAAACAATTTCTTTTATATGGAAAAGGCGGTTTCAATGCTTTCCCATTATTCTCATTCATTCCTATTTTTATTTTTTGTTGTGGTAGGCTGCGCTACGGTTTTGGCAGAAAATGATCGACAGCAGAAAATTTCAGGGGTAGTGAGGGATCAGTCCGGGGAACCTTTACCCGGGGTTAATGTCGTAATGGTGGGAACTAATACCGGTACGATGTCGAATATAGACGGTGTTTTCAATTTGAATGTATCTGGTGACAAATTGGACAAAGCGGAATTGAAATTCTCATTGATCGGCTTTGCTTCGAAAAATGTTGCCTTGAAGGGAAAAACCGTAGTGAATGTGACTTTAAGTGAAGATGACCAGATATTAGATGAAGTAGTGGTCGTAGGTTACGGCACACAGAAAAAAGCTACTTTAACAGGAGCAGTCAGTACGATAGGAACAGATGAACTGACCGTTACACCCACTTCGAATGTCCAAAATATGTTGGCCGGTAAATTGCCGGGTGTACGTATTCAACAACGTACGGGAGAGCCGGGTAGTTATGATGCCAAGATGGATATCCGTGGATTGGGTACTCCTTTGGTCGTTATTGATGGTGTCGTAAGAGAGGTGTCAGATTTCCAGCGGTTGGAAGCTAACGATATCGAGAGCGTGTCTGTATTGAAAGACGCATCTGCCGCTATTTACGGTATGCGTGCATCGAATGGCGTGTTATTGGTGACGACTCGTAAGGGTGAGAGCGGTAAAACCCGAATTGATTATACCGGAAGTTTCGGTTTCCAGAATCCGTCGGGCTTGCCTGATGTTTTGGATGCTGCTCAATATGCCGAGCTTGTTCGTGAAGCTGATAGAAATATGGGTAGAGGTATTAATACCACTTTCACGGAAGAAGATGTAGCTCGTTTCCGCCGGGAGGGAGGAACCGACTGGTATGATTTGGCTATGAAAAATTTGGTTCCTCAAACCCATCACAATGTGACAGCCAGCGGAAGCGGGAAACGTACACAATATTTCCTTTCTTTTGGTTACTATGGCGAAGACGGTATTTGGAAAACCGGCGATTTAAATTACCATCGTTATAATATCCGTTCCAATTTGAGTTTCGATGTTACAAAAGATTTGAAAGCCGAATTGTTGATCGGTGCGATGTCCGATGAAAAGAATCAACCTTATAAAGATACTTGGGAACAGTTCAAAGCTATTTGGATGCTTAAACCTACGGAAACTCCGTATGCCAATAATAATGAGAGTTTTCCTAATGACGTGATGTATGGTTTGAATCCGCTTATGATTACCGATGCCGATCAATCCGGTTATAAGCGTAGGATAAACCGAACCTTGAATACTACATTTACATTGACTTATAAAGCTCCTTTTTTGAAAGGATTAAGTGCTAAGTTTTTGTATGCTTATGATTATAAGAACTATCAACAGAAAGAATTTCAAAAACAATATACATTATATAAATACGATAGGGAGAAAGATGTTTATAATTCTCAGATATATTCATCGCCTTCTTCTATTTACAGAAAATCATGGGAGGGAGCACAGAATCAATTACAGGCCTCTTTGAACTATGAGCGTCTTTTTGCAGAGAAACATAACTTGAAAGTCTTGTTTTTGTACGAACAAAGTGCAAAGGAAGAGGATAACTTGTGGGCAAAAAGAAACTTCGAGATGGATGCCGTAGATGAGATTTTTGCAGGCTCCGAAGAAGAGCAAATCGGTAATGCCGATGCTGGCCAGATTTATCGTGTAACGAATATGGGTATAGTCGGACGTGTCAATTACGATTATCAATCCAAATATTTGGCAGAAGTTAGCTTCCGTTATGACGGTTCTTCCAAGTTTGCCAAAGGACATCGTTGGGGATTTTTCCCATCGGCCTCTGTCGGATATAGAATTTCGGAAGAGAGCTTTATCAAAGAATTTGCTCCGCTGTCCTTTATTACGAATTGGAAGTTAAGAGCATCTTATGGAGCTATGGGTGACGATGGTTCCTCGTCCTATCAATATTTGTCGGGATATGATTATCCGGGCGCCAGTTATGTATTCGGCGATGTTGTCTATAAAGGATTGGGTTTCAGAGGTCTACCGAATGAACTGATAACTTGGTATAAGTCGAAGACCTTGAACGTGGGAACCGATCTTGATCTTTGGAATGGTATGCTGTCTGCACAGGTAGATTTCTTTTGGAGATACAGAGATGGTCTGTTAGGAAAGAGAAGTGGTGAAGTTCCCGGTACTATAGGTGCTGAATTGCCGGAAGAAAATTTGAATCAAGATTTGTATAAAGGTTTTGAAATCGTATTGGGACATCGCAATAAGATTAATGATTTCAACTATTCGGTAAGTTTGAATTTTGCATTGACTCGTCGTCAGAACAGACATTTGGAGGAAGGGGATGCAGTGAATTCCTATGATAGATGGAGAAATAAATATTCAAACCGATATTCCGATATGGGGTGGGCTTATGGCTCAAACGGACAATTTACTTCGATGGAGGATATTTGGCGGTCGCCTATTCAAGACGGTCAGGGTGGTGCTACCCAGTTGCCGGGTGACTGGAAATATGAAGACTGGAATGGCGACGGAATCATCGATGACAATGATGTTTATCCGAACGTGTACGAGCACACCAATGATAACGGAAATCCCAAAATGACATTCGGTGCTACTATCGCTGCCGAGTGGAAAGGGTTTGATGTGAACCTGTTGTTCCAAGGCGGTGGTGGATTCAATGTGATCTATTTCGAGCAATTGCAATACCCGTTGTGTTTCGGTGGAAACGGTTTGGCTCATTTTTATGACAGATATCGTCAGGACGAAAATGGGAACTGGATTCCCGGAAAATGGCCTACGACCCGTGATGCCGGATCTTATAGCGTGAATTATGCAAGATGTAAACAGACGACATACGATGCTTCTTATTTACGGTTGAAAAGCGTGGAAATTGGCTATACAATACCCCAGCATATCACTCGTAAATTCAAAGTGGATCGTTTGAGGATATTTGCAAATGGCTATAATTTATTTACGCTATCTAATTTGGATTTCGTCGATCCCGAGCATCCGGAAGGGAATTATGGATACCTGTATCCGATTATGAGAAACTTTAACTTTGGATTGAATTTATCATTCTAATTTGAAATACGATGAGAATAAATAAGATATTAGTATCGGCATTGGTGATGGCCCTATCGTTTTATTCGTGTGATTACTTAGATGTGCCGCCCATTAATATTATACAAGATGATGCGATTTTTAATTCAGAATCGGGTATAACGTCTTATATGACGACTCTTTACTATGACTTACCCATAGAGGACTTTCGCTATACACAACAAGGATTCAATGTATCGGGTAAAGGGCAAGGTCGTTTACCGAATGTGTCGGGTGAGGCTATGTGTAGTTCCAGCGATGATATTTCGACCATCGGTGATGGAACTTGGTGGGGCTGTTGGGATTATGGAAAAATTCGTCGGGTGAATTACTTTTTGAAAAATTTCCCGGCCTATAAATCCAATTTCCAGAATACGGTTCTTGCTGATGCATGGATGGGAGAGGCTCATTTTATCCGGGCTTACTGCTATTTTGCAATGGTGAAAAGATATGGTGGTGTACCTATATTGAGAGAACCGCAAGAGTATGTAGGCGATATTGAATCGCTGAAAGTACCGAGAGATACGGAAAAGGCCTGCTATGATTTTATTGCGGAAGATTTAGACGAGGCTTTCCGTCTGTTGCCCGATAATGAGGAGATTTTGGGAAAAGGACGTGCCACCAAATATGCTGCTTTGGCATTGAAATCTCGCGCTATGCTGTATGCCGGTAGTATCGCGCGTTATGGAACCGTTGATTTGAATGGTTTGGTCGGTATCGATAAGGCTTTGGCAAACGATTATTTCGAATTAGCTTATAAAGCTGTAAAGGAACTTGAAAAATCGAAGAGATTTTCGTTGTATAGGAAGAACTCGGATAAAGAGAAAAATTTTGCCGAGCTGTTCCTTGCCGAGGACAGCCCAGAGAATATTTTCTGTAAATATTTCCAACGCAATGTAAACGCACATGGCTGGGATGTTTATTTCGTTCCTTACCAATACCGTGGAAACGGTTTTTCTTCCAATATGAACCCTACATTGGAATTTGTTGAAATGTTTGAACACAAAGACGGTACTCCTGCAAATTTCGCAGAAAGAGCGAAGGACACTTATTTCGATGATCCTTCGGAGCTGTTTCAAAATATGGATGCCCGTTTTGGCGGTTCGATCATTTATCCGAATGCTATTTTCAAGGGAGAGCCTTGTTCTATACAAAAGGGATTGATCATAGAAGATGGCAGCAAGAAGGAAAATGCCACGAATTATGAGGAGGCTGTTTATACGGCCAATGACGGACAGGTTTATCATATTGTAGGGAAAAGCGGAAGTGGAAATTATTCGGGTAATATGACTGGTTTCTTTATGCGCAAGTACTTGAACGAGAATATGCCGCAATCAGAAGTCATCGAAAATTATTCGGAACAACATTGGATTGAGTTCAGATATGCAGAAGCTCTCTTGAATGGAGCCGAAGCGGCGGTAGAAATGGGGCAGCATTTGGACGATGCCTTGCTTTGGATAAATGATATCCGCAGTCGTGCAGATATTAAGCAACTTTCTTTAAGCGACTTGATCGTAGATAAGGTTAGACACGAACGCAGAATCGAGCTGGCTTTTGAAAATCACACGTATTGGGATTTGAGACGTTGGAGAATTGCCGATAAAGAAATCGAGACCAAGCAGTATACGGGTTTGTGTCCATATTTCGATATTAACAAACAGAAGTATATATTCGAGGAAGTCGCTGCCAATAAATACTATTATACATTCGATGTAAAAATGTATTATGAGAGAATTCCTGATGGGGAAATTGCCAAGAATGAGAAATTGAAACAAAATCCGTATTATAATTAAAAGCGTAATAAAATATGAAAAGGTTATATTATATATTTGGTTTGTCGGCATTGCTTCTCTCGTCCTGCAACTATTTTGAATATGACAATTATGAAGCTCCGAATTCCGGTTTGGAAGGGACTGTTGTCGACCGTAAGACCAACGAGCCTTTGCAGGCAGAAGCGGCAAATAGCTATAAAGTCGAATATTATGAGTTAAGTTGGGAAGAGGCGGGACACGCCAATACCCAGTCCCGATTCTTTTGGGGGAAAGCCGATGGCACTTTTTTGAATACGAAAATTTTTGCCGGGAAATATCGGATTACTTTGAAAGAAGGCGCATTTTACGCTCCCGAACCGGAAGTCGTGTATTTGAAAGAGAATCGTTTGACCCGATTGGATTATTCCGTTATACCTTATGCTCGTGTGAATATAGATGAAATCACATTGACCGGTAGCAAACAGAATAATTTGGAGATCAAATATACGATTGAAGATACAGAGAAGGAAGTCAATACGGAAGGTTTGGACGAGGGGTTGTATACTTTGAGCGAAGCCCAAGTTTTTATTTCCAGCAAATCTCCTAATGTGGGAGTGAATAATTCGGAAACCAAGTATACGATAAGAGCTAAAAAGGAATTTGAACGTGGCGATTATGAACCCGGAGTACCTTTCCAAGTGGTAGAAAAGAATGTAAGAAATTTGGATCCGGGGAAATATTGGGTGCGTATTGGAGTCCGTACCGCTAATCCTCAAAAACGATATAATTTTAGTACGATAAAAGAAATTGTTGTTCCGGCACAAACTGCTGAAAAATAAAATTATAAAATATGAATGTAAAGTATGCTATAATATTGGCATCTGGTTTGAGCAGCACTGTGGCAGTCATGTCACAGGCTGCTCCTTTAACGAATGGGGATATCGATTCTCCTTCACAGGATGCTATGATTCTGCCTATGGAAGAATCGAAGGTGTCGGTCGTTTATGACCCCAAGACCTCGGTGGTTTTTACAGATGAGGGAATAAAAGGGACAAGCGATGGTTTGACATTGGATTTGGGAGAGATCGATTTCGGTTCGGGGGACTATGATCGTGTTTGGGTTGAGATGGCAAATGTTATGAAACCGACGGAGCAGACCGGATTCGATTTTTATTTAGATGACATGCTTTTGGAACCTAAGACCGATTTTACAATTGCACAGGAACTTCCCCATCTCGATTCTTATGAATCCGATAAACAACCTCAGGAAGGTCTTTTTTTCAAAAATCAGAATGTGCCTTTAAGCCAGATTTCGGTAATTGATGTTAGGGGTGATGACAGTTATGGTAAAATAACGGCGGCCGTTGCTCAGGGCGTGTTGAACCAGAGCAATGCGGAGGTTTACTTGGTGTATGAAGATCATCACCAGACACAGTTCGAAGACGTTTATGGGAAACAGGGGGAAACGTGGAACCTCTTACGGGGAAATTATTCGGAAGAAAAATATGCGGGATTAGCTACGTTGGTCGATAAGTATAAAGATCGTTTTAAAAAGATGGTCCTTTGGGATCCTGATAAGGAATGGACTTGGTGCTTGGCACAAATGATTTGTGCACAGCAAAAAGGGATTCCGGTTACTAAGGAGATAAAGGAATTTTTTAACAATGAACTGGATTGGAATATAGAATGTGAAGACATTTCGAATAATTGGGCCACTAAATTGGAGGCCTATCAGTGGGCTATCGATAACTTGGCCGACGGATGTCATAAGTCTCTGAGCTTTTCTGCCGGTTTGCGTAGTGACTATGTTTCCAACCCGTGGAAGATATATGATTATGCAGCAGCCTCCAAAGGGTTTGTATTTTTTTTAAGCGACTCAGATCCCGATGAATTTGCCATGATCCAGAAGATTTGTGATAAAATGGACTATCAACCGGGTTCTTCCACAATGGGTTATGGGGCAGGAAAAGACGGGGATGCTCTGAATAATGCAACCAATCCGTATAATGTAGGTTTTATGGTTAGTGATTATTATGCAAACGGAAGTTTTTGGTGCTCGTTCCCGAGGAAAGCTTTCCAACAGCGTAAGGGTCAAGCCATAGAGGCATTACCCGGCAAAATCTATGTGAGTCTTATATGGAGCGATGGAGATAACGTACAATTCGACTCCAATCAAATGTACAATATGTTTAAGAATGCTCCGGGTAGGGGAAAGGTTCCGGTAGGTATGACAATGGCTGCATCTTTGCAAGAGTTGAATCCCGTTTTGTTGGAGTATTTTTATAAAAATCTGACTCCCAATGATGAATTAGTAGCCGGTCCCTCTGGATTCCAGTTTATCTATGGCGATAAATACAATGAAAATAATTATGAGAAATGGCTGGAAACCAATCAAAAATGGTTGGAAACAGCCGGCTTCCATACTGCTTGCCTGTGGAATACAACTAATAAAGAACGTTTTGGGAGATATATGCAAACTTGTGGCTTGCAGGGCGTTTTTGATGGTTTTGAAAATAATAAGGAACGTTATGAGGTTGGTAAAGACGGCGAAGGTGTTGTCTGTATTCTACAAGGAGCTCATTGTTGGGAAGAGGGCGATGTGTATAAAGATTTGATAAGTGTAAAACCCAACGGGCAAAAGCCTGTTTTTCGGAATGTTTATCTGATTGCGGCCAGTTACGGCGGAGTAGGAGGATATGAACGGTTGATTCGTGAATTACAGCGTGTCGAAAGTTATTTGCCGAATACATATGAGTTTTTATTGCCCATGGATCTTTGTGCTACGCTAAAAGAGTATATTGAAAAGAATGGAGGAAATGGGCATGAATAAATTCTTTCTGTTTTTACTTCTGTCGTTCCTTGTTGCCGCAAAGCCTGCATATGCCGGGGATATTCGTATTCCGGCCAAAGGAGGAGGCCTTTATCAAGTTGTTATCGTCAATAAGGGTACAGAAGGCGCTAAGTATGATGGAAAGACCGAATCTATAATTAATACGAGTTCGGGAACGAGGATACGTATCAGAGATATTGATTTCGGGGATGCAAGGTATGGTTTGTATAACCGGTTTATGGTGGAATACACGCACCCCGGAGATTGCGAGGACGGCTTCTTTGATATTTATATAGAAGATACGGCGGTCCCTGTGGCATCGATTCCTGTGGAACAGACGAAAGAGGGAGAGTATAAAGAAGCGTCGGCTCCGTTAAGTGTAAACATTACTGGTTCTCATGCCATATATGTCCGGTGGAGAAACCATTCGGCCTGTCTGAAAACGTTCGGGGCAAATGAATTGGTCCCTTTTGCCAGCGTAGAACTGATTCGTACAGGGTCTTTGACGAAGTATGAATTTGGCAAAGGAACTTTGGGAGAACTATCCGGTAAGCATCGTTTGAAAATGGTCTGGCGCGGGAATAGTGCGAACGTGGCTAATGTTTATCTGGATAAGAGTGATGTCGTTTCCGTGATGGATATAGAGGAGGAAAAACTGATTGTCGTTGGCGGTAAATTGGGTTTTAGAATTAATTCTGCGACACCTATAAGTAATGTCGAGGTTTATTCTCCCGAAGGATTGAAAGTGAAAGAATTGAGGCTTTCCGATTGTTCGGCATTCGTATCGGTCGCTCCCGGATTTTACATTGTCAGGATAACAAGAGGGAATGGTGGTGCGGTCGTGAAGAAAATATTAGTAACAGAATGACCAAACAAAAAACAGGATTATGAAACGAGGTATTTTATTTTTGCTATTAACTACTTTTTGGGGTGTCTTTGTGGAAGCCGGGAATAACAAGGAAGTGCCCGTTTCTAATTTGAGAGTTCCGGCCTATCCTTTGGTTACCATCGATCCTTACATTTCGGCGTGGTCACATACCGATAAGCTGTATGAAGATGAAGTTCGGCATTGGACAGGAACAGAACATTCTTTGACAGGCGTTTTAAGGGTCGATGGTAAATGCTTTAACTTCAATTTTGAAAGATGCCCGAGACGAGGAATGGACAGCCAGATATACGAATACAATGCCTTATGCCGATTGGTATACAAAAGAGTATAATGATACGGAATGGCAGGAAGGTGCGGGGGCTTTCGGGAGCGCCGATATGCCTCATGTTAAAACCGAGTGGAATCAGGGGGATATTTGGATACGTAGGAAGTTTTCGATCGAAGATAAGAATATCTCGAAGAAACGGTTATATCTCGTTTATTCGCACGATGATGTTTTTGAACTGTATCTGAATGGGCAGATGTTAGTGAGCACGGGATACAAGTGGCGGAATTATGTCGTGCAACCGTTGGATGCAGAACAAGTGAAATCGCTAACCGCAGAAGATAATCTCATTGCAGCCCATTGTCACAATACGAAGGGAGGAGCTTATGTCGATTTCGGCCTATTTACCGATGATGAAATGGAGTCTTTTTTCGGTACGGAAGCCGAACAGACAAAGGTAAGCGTATTACCTACCCAGACCTATTATTCTTTTTATTGTGGTCCTGTCCAATTGGACTTGAAATTTACGAGTCCATTGGTCTTGAATGATTTGGATTTATTGAGTAGCCCGGTTAATTATATTAGTTATGAAGTCCGGTCATTGGATAAACGCGCTCACGATGTGCAGATTTATTTTTCTGCGACTCCTCGATGGGCAGTTAACAGTTTGGATCAAGAAGTAAGTGTAGAAAACTATCGATCTTCCGACATTCATATTCTGAAAACGGGGACATTAGAGCAGAATGTTTTAGGTAAAAGCGGTTATATTATTTGTATCGATTGGGGATACTTTTATCTGGCCGGTAACCTATCTGAATTTTCTGATATGTCTGTGGGAACTCCCCGCTTTATTCAAGAGAGTTTTGCAGGAAAAGGAATACTGCCGGATACAAAAATATCTCGGACATCGGTACGTTTGGATAAGGAAGAAATTCTTTTAGCGTATAGCGAAAATCTGGGCAATGTGAGAGAACGGAAATCCGAAGGATATTTGATGATCGGTTATGACGATATTGCCTCTGTACAATATTTCGGGAAAAATCTGAAAGCGTATTGGAAGAAAAAATATCCGACGATGGAAGCCGCATTGGCCGATGCCCGAAAAAACTATACCAAAACCATGCAGAGATGTGACGAGTGGGATTATAAGGTGATGAAAGATGCGGTTGAAGCTGGTGGACAACAGTATGCCGAACTTTGTGCTGCTTCTTATCGTCAGGCGGTAGCGGCTCATAAATTGGTCTTAGGTCCTGAAGATGAATTGTTCTTTTTTTCAAAAGAGAATAATAGTAATGGATCTATTGGTACAGTGGATGTGACGTATCCTTCTTGTCCTGTTTTTATCCAGTATAATACGGAAATAATGAAAGCCATGCTGAATTTTATATTTGATTATAGTGAGTCCGGACGTTGGAAAAAAAACTTTGCAGCACACGATGTTGGTACATATCCATTGGCAAATGGGCAAACTTATCAGGAAGACATGCCTGTGGAAGAAACAGGAAATATGTTGATTATGACAACGGCGATTGCTATTGCTGATGGAAATGCGGACTATGCAGCCAAACATTGGGAAACATTGACTATTTGGAGTAATTATCTGGCAGAGGAGGGACTGGACCCTGAAAATCAGTTATGTACTGAAGATTTTGCAGGACATTTGGCACATAATGCAAATCTATCCGCTAAAGCTATAATGGCTATTGCTGGTTATGGACGTCTGGCTAAAATGTTAAATAAACCGGAGGAAGCTAAGAAATATACTGAGATGGCTAAAAAAATGGCTATTGAATGGGAACGTAAGGCTAATGATGGAGACCATTATCGCTTGGCTTTTGATCAGCCGGATAGTTGGGGGATGAAGTATAATCTGA